>ERZ780132.480-NODE-480-length-10838-cov-4.61328_pt1 | contig 10838 bp, 5 predicted proteins | sample MGYA00511569_ERZ780132 | MGnify/ENA primary metagenome ERZ780132 (study PRJEB29588, sample SAMEA2155030) | human gut metagenome | biome: human gut; feature: human-associated habitat; material: faeces | place: Denmark | collected 2008/2010 ... | reverse complement strand
CCCCCCCGTTTTTTCGTCTATGCTGACCGTCAGATTCATTCCTGCCGTTTCAAATACCAGATTACCGTATTTGCTGTTTGCGGGAATGACTGTTTCAAGCCGAAACCTGTCGCCTGTTTCAGGTGGTACGGAATAGTCAAGCTCGGTGAGCGAATCATCTTGTCCGATTTTGACGGCAGTTTGCCAGTCTATATATTGTATAGATGTATCAAGCTTAGTGAAATTCTGCAAAAACCATATCATTCCGATGCAAAGGATCGGAAACAGTGCCGTGCATATCCACCGTAAAGATTTTTGTATATTGTTCTCCATTATGACGAGAAACCTCCCGTTTACAGTAAAATTCATTGTGCCGATTGTCCGTATACTATTTTACATTAAAATCCGTCGTTTGACAAGCGATATTTTATCTGTGTAATTCTCTGCGACGTAAACGACAACAATACAGCGTAAACGACACGCCCGAAATCTCCGCATTATGATATAATATTTAATAAGAGCTATATGACTCATTTTTTTATTTTCTATTCTGCCGCTGTATGCGGTAAACCCGATTTTGAAGGAGTATGAACTATGAACAAGAAATTCATTTTTCGACGAGCGATAAGTGCGGTGCTGGCTGTTGCGATTATAGCCGCAAGTCTGCCGTTTTCGTCATTTGCCGAGGACGGCTCGGACAGTCCGACCTTTTCATCGGATGCGGCAAATTCGCTGATGAAAAACACCGTCCCTGCCGGGTACGACAAGACGACTAACCCCTACGGCTACGATGTTGACCACCCGTTTGCGATGGTGGAGCAAAACGAGCTTTTTTATTTGCAAACCACCGCATCATCGGTCAACGGAAAAATTGCCGATGTGGGAACGGCGGAAAGCCTGCTAAGCTTTATATCAAATAACAACACCGCATCGGACGGCTCTCTGCCGGACTTGAGCTTGTCCAGTAGTATTCAACAGCTTTCGTTTATACAGTCGGTAGCATTTGACCCTACAGGTTCTGGAAGAAAAGACTATGTTGTCTATGTCGGGGTTCACAGAACACGCAAACAAGTTTATGCCATTTTGTCCAATACTGTAACGGGTAAGCAGTGCGGCACCTATATTATTAATTTTCCCCTCGACTGGATCGCAGATTCCGACGGAGACTTTCAGGTCAACGGCTATGAGACAAACGCACTTCTTGATGTCGTCGCCGGCGACTTCGATAATGATGGCAAGGAAACCGTTATTGTCTATGTACCCGGCACAAAAAAGTCGGCAACATGGGTTACTACCGACCTTTACCAAGATATAAATAATGTCGGTAGTCTCCTCTGGGAATTGCGTTACGATGCTGACGGCAATAAGTTGACTAGTAATCACAATAATACAACCACAGGTGATGGCAGATCTTTGGGCTATGACCTGCTTCACGACCTCTATATTGAGACATACCAAAGCGGAAAATCGGTAAAAGGTGCAAGAAACGACAGCATCGGCGGCTCAAAACAAGATACATTGTATAACGCCATGCACAAGCTGAGCGTAAAAATGGTGGTCGGTGATTTCAACGGCGACAATATAGATGACCTTGCCGTGCTTTCGTATTTCCATGTAAACTGCATAACGAGCGACAACAAAAATGTATACCGCCCGCAGGTAAAAATTAAATACGGCGGCACTATGCCGAAGGAAGGCTCTTTTATCGATCAGAAAGCAGATGAATCTTTCTATGTCTGCCCCGAGGGCAAGCTCTCCGATGGAGAAGTACAGTCGTCAAGTAGTATGAACGCCTGCAATATAACGGCAGGTGACATCAACAATGACGGTTACGACGACCTTGTTGTTGCAGGTATTAAGGCTGAAATCGAAGGTTACGGTGAAACAGATGAAAGCTATCTTGCCTATACAACGCTTCTGAACAACAAAAACAATGGCTTTATTCAATCTGATTACAAAACCATGTCAACAAACGAGTGGACATATAAAAGCACCGATGGCGAAGACATTGTTTCTCCTTTAGCGGTGGAGGCGGTTGCTTATAACGGAGCCAGTGCCGCAGATTTTATCTTTATCAACGGCACGCTGTATACATACAACACCGCTACCGGCGAATTAAACACGGTTGCCTCCCAGGGCTATAAAATGAGCGGCTTTCAATTTGACGGTGCGCTCGGCGGGCACGAAGAATTCATCCGCTCGGTTGCTGTAGGTAATTTTGACGGCAACAATGCCGGCAGAGAGCAAATCGTATTTGTGACTTCCTGCCGGGACGGAGACGATACTTATTCTTTCAAAAAAGGTTTGATTTCCGCCACTTATAACGATACTGCCGCCGATTACGGCGCGGCTACCGGCTTTAAAACAACACTCTCCGATTGGGGTCCGAACAAAGCAGACGGCGGTTATAAGGGCGGCGGTGCACAGGTACTGCTGACTGCCTGCGACCGTGACCAGGACGGCGTTATCGCACGATATAAGGGCGTGAGCTACGCCTACAGCGACCCCGAGGTCAAGGCAGTTATGCAGGCGGCGCCCTACTTTGCGGCACTGGGCGATTCGGCAAATAACGAGACCGACTATACCATAACCGAAAGCTACGAGCTGGAGCAGTCCTCTTCAAAAAATGTTTCCTACAGCGTGGGTATGTCCTACAGCTACGGCGGACTGTTTGCGCCTTTTGAGTTGGAGATCTCTGCCGGCTATTCTCTTGAATGGAGCAAGAGCTTTTCCGAAGCACTGGAAACCGAATACGCCATGACCGTCAAGGCGCAGGCGTATAATACGGCACTCGTTGCAAGAACGCCGGTATTCATTTACTGCTATGAGGTGCTGGATGAAAACGGCAAGTGGTCGGACGAAACGGCAATAAGCCTGTCTATCCCACAGCAACCGGTGTATCAGCAGATGAGCATTGACGACTACAACAGCTTTGCTGAAGAATACAACTCCTATATGGAGAAAAAGGGCAATCGCGCCATCACTAAGGAGTCGGATAAGACCTCAAAAGACGAAGCCTGCTATTATCCCCTTGAGCAGATCAACGAAGAGGAAAACTGGCTGAACGGCAACGAGGGCAACCCTTATATGTACAATCAGCTGGGCTGGGGCGCATACAGTGCACTCGGCGCTCAGCAGCTCAGCCAGAACACTATCCGTCTGGGCTATGCGGGAGGTCTGAATGAGGTTTCCTATTCAAAGAGCAATATCAAATCGGTTTCTGAGGAGATTTCTCACGGATTTTACTTCAACTTCTCCATCAGCTTCGGTGTATTCGGCGATGGTATACTATTCTCGCATGATGTTGGTTTTGAAACCAGTCTGAGCTACAGCAACGGTTCGGGCGTTTCGACCACGAAAACCTCCTCGCAGGGGTGCATCGGTGCAGTCAATGATATTGACGGTCCTGCTCTTGCCGAGGAGGGAATCCCCGCAAGCATTTACACGCAGTACACATTCGACTGGACGCTGGGACAGTGGTTCCGTCACCTCTACGGTGAGGAAGGCAACAAGACTGTCTTTATCGGCTACAGCCTGTCAAATGTCAGCACACCCGCTCCTGCGGTAGATGATCTGGAAGCTGAACTGTTCGCAGATGATGCAGTGCGCCTTACATGGTCTCAGCCCGACAAGACTCCCGGTTGGCCGGAGGTAGAGGGCTACTATGTGTACAGCATTGAAAACGGCGAGTATACGAAAATTTCCGATCTGCTCTCCGCCGACACGACCTCCTATGACATTGAAAACATGAAAACCAACACCGACTTTAGCTTTGTTGTTACCTCCGTTTGCAAGGTGGACGGTAAAGAAAAGGAAAGCACATGGTCGAATATCGCCGAGGTTACAACGGCAAAGAAAGACTATAATGTCAACTACTCTGTCGATAACGAAGATGCCGCCGACATTAAGGTGCGCCATCTCGGTAATGTTGAGATCAAGTCGGGAGATGAGATAAGCGAGAGCGAGATCATCAAGGTAAAGGTCACCCCAAAGAGCAAACTGTATGAGCTTGTATCCATGACGCTTGACAACGGCGGAGAAACAATGGTATTCACGCCGGAAGCAGACGGAACTATCGAATGTGCCTTTACCCTGAACGGTGAAGCAAATATTCAGGTTTCGACCAAGCGTGCGGTAACTTCCGCTCAGGTCACATTTACCGGTACATATACGGCGGACGGCGCGGTAATAGGTACGGTCAGTGCGACAGTGGGAGATGCTCCGCTGAGCGCTCCCGGCGGCACAGTCACCGATGATGTAACATTTGCCGCAGTACCGGAAAGCGGCTACGGACTTAAATCGTGGAAGATCACCGATGCGGATAACAATACCGTAACCATAGATGCCGCAGGCTCAGACGCCTATACTCTGAGATTGGCATCGGAAGAATACACTGTTGAAGCAGAATTTGCTTCTCTTTCCGAGATCGGCAAGCAGGTAAAGGTAAATATCCCCGCAGAGGGCGGTACAATAGAGATCACCGATGCAAACGGCAATATTATAGAACTGAATGACAACAACAGCGTGTATGTTCCTGTTGATTGTGAACTGACATTCACTGTCAAAGCTGACGCAGACTGCAAGTTCCGTGCATGGACAGGCGACGCCGAGAGTCAAAGCGGCGAAAGCTTCACTATGACTATTACAAAGGACACTGAGATCGGTGCAGAATTTGATGTTCCTGTCCGTCTGACGCTGACCTATTCTGCCGCAAGCGGCGATCAGACAGGCGCAGTGGCAACTAAGCAGGGTTATCAGTCGGGTACGGGTGTTATTGTCGGCACAAAAATTGTTCTTACCGCACAGGCGGCAGAAAATTACAGAGTGCAGAAGCTCGTCATTACCCGTGACGACAAGGTCGACACCGTAACGACAGATGATAAGCTGTACAGTCAGTACGACTATGAAATCGTTATGGATACCAAAACCGACATTCAGGTGTATTTCACCGAAATCGAGCAATATACTGTTACAATAGACAGTATCCAAAATGCCGATATGACTGTTAAAAACGGAAACGAAGATTTTGTAAGCGGTAATACCGTTCGCTACGGAGATGAGATCACCGTTACAGTAAAGCCGAATGAAAACTACCGCCTTGCAGACACGGCTTCGTGGATCGACAACAACGACGGCAGTTATACCTATAAGACAGGCGCTGTCAAAGCGAATACAAACATCTCGGTAAAAATCGAGAAGATACCGGAATATACGGTTACATTCCCCACAACTATTGAGGGCTGTATCCTTTCGGTTAAAAACGGTAAAGAAAAGATCTCAAGCGGCGACAAGTTCCTTGATGGAACACAGCTTACCGCTACCGTGACACTTGACCCGACCTTTATTCTCAAGGGCTGGTACATCGGCGGCGAGCTGCTTTCCGAAACAAACAAAAACGAAATAACATTTACTGTAGACAGCGATATACTCCTTACTGTTATTGTGACAGATGTAAAGGGTGATACAGGCGACCAAGGCGACCAAGGCGACAAGGGTGATACCGGCGCTACAGGTGTAGGCGTTAAGTCGGTAACTATCGACGAGGACGGAAATCTTATTATCACACTGACCGATGACACCGTGCATAATGCAGGCAAGGTAACAGGAGATAAAGGTGAACAGGGCAATCAAGGCGATAAGGGTGACAAAGGCGACAAGGGAGATACAGGCATAGGCGTTAAGTCGGTAGCGATAGATGATGACGGAAACCTCATAATCACTCTGACTGACGACACTGTGCATAATGCAGGCAAGGTAAACGCAAGCAACGGTGAAAACGGTAGAAACGGTGCTGACGGAGTCGGCATTGAGAATGCTGTTGTTGACGAAAACGGCAACCTTATCATTACACTGTCAGACGGTACTGTACACAACCTCGGCAAAGTCACCGGAGAAAAAGGTGACGCAGGAAAGGACGGTCAAGACGGTTCAAACGGCAACGGAATACAATCGGCTGAAATTGATGCCGACGGCAATCTGATTATCACGTTTACCGATGGCGTTGTTACCAATCTCGGTAAAATCGTCGGCACTGACGGCAAGAACGGTACGGACGGAAAAGACGGTAAGGACGGCGTTGACGGAAAGAACGGTATCGGAATCAAGGGCTGCCGCATTGATGACAACGGCAACCTGATTCTGACACTGACTGACAATACGACGTTGGACGCGGGCAATATTTCCGCTATCAGCGACAACGTTAATGTTTCCAAGCCGCTTGCAACCGCGGCAGTATCCGTTGCAAGCACTTCTCTGCTCTGGAATGTCGTGAGCGTTGCAATCAGTATCATAAGAAAGAAAAAATTGGTCTGAGCGTAATTGAGGCTTCCGGTGAAGCAGTGCATCGTGTACGATAAGAAAATATGAAGAAACCCCGCCGCACAGAGAGTAGCTTCTCTATGCGGCGGTGTTTACTGTTTGATTTTATTGAGATGGCATTGATTTTTAGTAGAGCGATCGTTTTATTGCCTCACTTTAACCTTAGTACCATTGTAGAATACAAAGGTTATCTCGCTGTTCCTGTGGACTATTGCTTTCTCTACCATCACAGTCCATAAAGTGTCGTTCCACTCGCTCAATACGGTCGGCTGTTTTTTCAGAGTTCTTATGTAAAGCGCTACAGCCTTATCTTTTTGACTGCGGAGGGTACGGAGGTTTTGCAGGCGTGCCAGTTCTGCAGCCGCTGTTTCGTACCTTTTGGTAAGTGATTCATACTTTTTCAAGTACGCTTCCTGCGATTGTGCGGTGACTGCATTATCCTTAACTGCAGCCTTGACAAGTTCGGCAACAATCTGCGTTTCCTCAAGGTGACGCTCAATATCGGCGTCTAGTGACTTGAAATCGGTCAGCTTTTTGCGCATCAGTTCGCAGTCCTCAATGATTTGCTTTCTATTTCCCATCATCTGGTTATAGGCTTTTATGAAGAGCTGCTGTACGGTTTCCGTATCCACAGTTGGCGTCAGACAACGTTCACCGCCTTTGAATTTATTGTTGCACTGCCAAACAGTGCGACGGTAGCGGTCGGTGGAATGCCAGACCTTTGAGCCGAAGAACCCGCCGCAGTCCTCGCAAACCAGCTTTGCAGAGAGTACGCTTTTTCCGCTGTATGCGTTGCCGAGTGCTTTTCGTCTGGCAAATTCAGCTTGGACGTGATTCCATTCATCAGGTTCAATAATGGCGGGGTGGCTGCCCTCAACATAATACTGCGGCACCTCGCCTTCATTTAGCTTTGTTTTCTTTTGCAGAAAATCTACTGTAAAAGACTTTTGGAGAAGTGCGTCACCCTTGTATTTTTCATTTGTCAGAATACTGGTAACTGTGGTTTTGCTCCACTTTGCCTTACCGCTTGGTGACGGTATTTCCAAGTCCTCAAGATACCTGCAAATTTCTGCTTGGGTTTTGCCGTCAAGAAATAATCTGTAAATCAGCCGAACAACGACGGCTTCTTCCTCGACAATGGCAGGCCGTCCGTCCTCGCCCTTTTTATAACCGAGGAAATGCTTATATGCCAAATGAATCTTGCCGTCAGCGAAGCTCTTGCGCTGACCCCACGTAATGTTTTCGGAAATACTGCGGCTTTCTTCCTGCGCCAGTGAGGACATTATGGTTATGAGCAGTTCGCCCTTGCCGTCGAAGGTGTAAATACCCTCCTTTTCAAAATAACACTCAACGCCGTTTTCTTTCAGCTTTCGGATAGTTACAAGGCTGTCAACCGTGTTTCGAGCAAATCTGCTGACCGACTTTGTAACAATAAGGTCGATTTTACCCGCCAATGCGTCCGCTATCATCTCCTTGAAACCTTCGCGGCGCTTGGTATTTGTGCCGGAAATTCCTTCATCGGTATAGACCCTTACGAAATCCCACTCCGGCTTTGACTGAATGTATCGGGTGTAGTAGTCCACCTGCGCTTCATAGCTTGTGAACTGCTCATCACTGTCAGTTGAAACTCGGGCATATCCGGCAACACGCCTTTTCTGCACGGATGCCTTTGGCAGATGCGTCAAGGAATTTACAGTCGCCGGTATCATCGTAACTTTAGGCATTATGCTTGCTCCTTTCTAATGTTTTCTGACGGGCGGCTTCTTTCATCTCGTCCGTCCAACTTTGACTGCGTGAGCGGTCTTTCCAAATTCGAGTAATTTCCGAACCGTCCTTGAAATAGAAAATCAGGGTATTATCATTGCAGACGCGAATATGCTGAATTCGGTGGCAAAGCCACTCGTGAGTAAAATCATTCTGACCCAGGACATCAGCAGTGACTTGCTGTAGAGTAGACTCCGGTATCTGCTTAGACGCACAAGCTGCTTTACCAAGTGAATTGTATGTTCCGCACACCCAGACCGCTCCCGTTTTTGTGATCTTTCGGCGATAGTTTTTGCCGCAGTTATCGCACACCATAAGGCTTGAAAAGGGATATGTTTTCTTTGGCACAGACTTCTTGTTAAACCGAGCCGCCCGCCTTGACTTTTCCTCTTGAACAGCTTGAAAAGTTTTTTCGTCAACAATGGCTTCGTGGCTTTCTTCAGCAAGATACTTCGGAAGTTCGCCGTTATTGAAGATTTTCCGTTTAGTGATATGGTTTTCACGGAATGTCTTTTGCAGCAAAAGATTACCCGTATAGGTGTGATTGCTGAGTATTCGTGAAACTGCGGACTGATTCCATTTACCGCCAAACCGTGACGGAACACCCTCCTCATTCAAGCGTTTTGCAATAAGCTGGTAGCCGCTGCCCGAAAGGTATTCATTATAAATACGGCGGACGATTTCGGCTTCCCTCGGAACAATAACATAATGCTCGTTTTCCATACGATACCCCATTAAAGTCCTATCCCAGGGAATACCGGATTCAAAACTACGCTTGATTCGCCACTTCTGATTTTCGCTTGCCGAGCGGCTTTCTTCCTGTGCGTATGAAGCAAGAATCGTCATCATCAATTCTCCGTCACCGCTAATTGTGTGAATATTCTGCTCCTCAAAATAAATATCCACCCCCAGAGCTTTGAACTCACGAACTGTCTGTAGCAAAGTGACTGTGTTTCGTGCAAAGCGGGAGATGGATTTTGTAATCACCATATCAATTTTACCGGCACGGCAGTCTGCGACCAAATTCTGAAAACCTGCTCTTGAATCCTTGGTGCCTGTCTTGGCTTCGTCGGAATATACACCCGTATAGAGCCAGTCACCGTGGTTTTGAATGAGGTCGCTGTAATAGCTGACCTGTGCTGAGAGCGAATGGAGCATAGCGTCCTTACCGCTCGACACACGAGCATAGGCGGCTACTCTCTTTTTTCTTTCCAGCTTTGGCGGTTTTGATACGATGGTTATTTTTCCTGACATAACGTCACCTCCTTATAGTGTGACATATTACCTCTAAAGCCATCATATATCAAGTCCATTCCGCAATATAAACTACACGAAGATATACCGTATTTTTCGTTCATAATTGTATCAATATCGGCGTAATCTTCCGGGGTTATAATCCCCATCGACAGCATTCGTTTTGCCTGGAGCATGGAAGCAAGGTAGCTTTCCAACCGATTTCTGTAATTGTCACTCATCAGAAGTATGCCCCTTTCTGAAACGGTCTGTTATGTAGCAGGCATGAGAACAGTATTTTCTGTGATTGTTTCCGTAAGCTGTGAAATGACGTCCGCAGCAGGCACAGGTATATTCATAATTTGCTTTTCGGTTGACGCAATCCCTGTGTTCATTCCACCATGTATTTCGACAGGAATCGGAGCAGAACTTTTTCGGTTTCTGCTTAGCAATGTTTTTTATCAGCTTTCCGCACTGTTTACAGGCCACGGCATTCTTTGATTTGTCACCCAGACCGTTGCGGCGGCAGAATGAGCGCACCGTATTATCTGATATGTCGAGTGCTTTTCCTATTTTAATATAACCGACGCCTTGTAAGCGCATTGTTCGTATTTGTTCTTTTTGCTGATTTGTCATTGAGCTTTCCTCCAATCCGAGGGATTACCTCAATATCAACTGGAGGAAAAATAGTCATCCGATCCGAAATAATAAGAGATCTTATATGTTTTTTCATTTTGTTTTTTACAAATGCGCTTTATATTCAAAGATATGCTATAATATATTGCCCGAATACGTAAGCCTATTAGAGCAAGGCTAGATAATAGCCACTTTTTGTTCCACTGTCGTATAGGCATCTCCAATTCCTTATGTGTATATAGGCAAAAGGAAAATGTAAAATCCAAAGTGCTGTGAAATAAAAAATAAGCCGAGGATATCTGGAAATCCCGGATATCCTCGGTTTGAACAAAATTTAATAATTATCAAACAATATCCCAATATTGGGGATACGCCATTTTTTTGAACTGTATTTATCATTTACTTTCATAGTGCATTCAAGATGTCGATATTTCGCACAAGTTAACCACTGATTTGGCGAAAAAGTCATAAGAAAAATGCAGCTGATGACCCGAAAGTATCAGCCGCTTAAATCATATTGTAATAGCGATCATTTATTATTATGTATAGACATTTTATATTTTACGAGTAACACATAAGCATCTGCATTTACTTTAGCACAGCATATATCACTTATGTTTTTTATATATCCATCTAGTTAATTTCGCTAGAGCGAAAGACGGCAATTGTACAATAAGCATTTCTAATACTATAATTACCGCATCGGTATAAACATCGGGATTAAAAAATTGGGAACTTCCTCTATGGAGATAGTATAATAAATACACTCCCTCGTTTTCAAATATCAAGACAAACAGAAATGTAATAACCGCACCGCAGAATATTACGTATACGGGCAAATCAAAACAAAGAACCGCCAGATACGTTATAAGTATTACCGCAACGAATGAGCAAGCTATTTGGATGTC
>ERZ780132.471-NODE-471-length-10961-cov-4.72621_pt1 | contig 10961 bp, 10 predicted proteins | sample MGYA00511569_ERZ780132 | MGnify/ENA primary metagenome ERZ780132 (study PRJEB29588, sample SAMEA2155030) | human gut metagenome | biome: human gut; feature: human-associated habitat; material: faeces | place: Denmark | collected 2008/2010 ... | reverse complement strand
CTTTTCCGGCGCGTCACCCGTCGGTCGCGCGGCTGATTGCAGTGGCCACGTTCGCGTTCATGTTGGCAGAATTACCATCCGTACAACTTGCGCCACAGTCGCCCCAACATATAGCCAACTGTCGGAACCGTTCGAATGATCTTCTCAAGATGAAGCTTTCTTCGCAACGAACAGATGAGGATATCTACCGTTCGCGTACGAATCACATCACAGAAAAACATAGCGTTTGGTATCCGATGATGCAATCACTTGATTTTTATTAGCAGACGAGCAGGGAATTCGGAAACGCAGAGTGAAAAAACATCTTCCGTAAGCATCTTCTCGACTTTTCTTACTCTTTTTTGGACAGCACCAGTGCTCGGCGTAAAAAAGAAATGAAGGGTTTTGTTGGCTCCGGGCTTCAGCTTAAGGCTGCCGACATCTGCAAGTTCGGGATATACCAGAGCTTGAATTGTGCTGTTATAGAAAAGCGTCAGGGATTTGTCTACCAAAAGATATCGTCCAAAGAAAATATACCCAGTCGTATTATCTGTGTTAGAAATATTGAGTTCTATGTCATATACATAATTAGATTCCACGTTCCCATATTCATCCAGTCTGGAATATTCATGATAATCCAAGTTGTACTGTTCAAACAACTGCTGATAAGTCAGCAATTTTGCATCATTGACTTGCACACTATAACCGTCAGGGTTCTCATCCGGAGAAATAAAATAGTTGTTGCCAACTGGAACAAAATCACCCGCCTGATAAATTTTGTCAGGGATTTGATACGGAAGATGATTGGTATGGTAAAAAGCCGCCATCCAGGAGGCCAAACCGACGAGACACGCAAGAATTGACAACACAGCGATGGTGCTTTTCCGTTTTAAGCGAATCTTTTTTCCCATAGCAAAGTACCTCTTTACAGTGACAGTGTGCCAGCCCGCATCGTATAGATTTTGCTGCAGCAATGGTGCAAAAAGTTCATGTCGTGACTTGCCATGACAATAGTCGCGCCACGCGAAGTTTCATCTTGAATCACATTTTCCAGCATGGTAATGCCGCTCTCATCAAGAGCATTGGTTGGCTCATCTAAAAGAATAATATCGGGTTGTTCGAAAACAGCCGCTGCGATGCCAAGCCGCTGCTTCATCCCAAGTGAATATTTTTTATATTTTGTGTCATGGAGGCCAACACGCTGCAATACGCTTTCGATTTGAGCAGTGGGCATCATTTGATGAAGAGACGAGAGCATCTGTAAGTTTTCAGCGCCCGTGTATTGTGGTAAAAACGTAGGATTTTCAATGAGAAAGCCGATGCTGGGAGGAAACTCCAAGTCGGAACCTAACATTTTGCCGTCAATTAGGACATGGCCCTTTGTAGGATATATGAGACCGGAAATTAGCCGCAGCAGCATTGTTTTACCGGAGCCGTTAACCCCCTGCAAACCGATCATTTCTCCCGGTTTAACCGTTAATTGAATCTGATCAAGTACAACGCTGTTCCCTATAGTTTTAGATGCACCGTCAATTTCGATTCTTGGCAATAAATCCATAAGGTACGACCCCCTCAGTAAAGATCAAAGTTTCGGAAGCGATGTCGCCCAATGAACATACAAAGGAGGGACAAAGCAAGCGCGTATACGATTCCGGAGGGAAAGGAAAACCCATCCACCAGTATTTCATTGCTGCGAATGCAGAATGCATAGTTGAGGATCAATACAGGGACGCAAAAGTATGCCGATGCCAACATAAGAATTGCTGATATCAAAAAACAGATAATGGGGCGAAACCAAAGCGTTAGCAGCATTTGCAATATGCCGAAAGAAGATGCGATCAATGGAGGCATGAGCAGGAGTACATGGCATACATTCCACTGGTCTGGCGGTATGGTTTCCCTTAACAAAAAAATATCGCTCATATAAGGGGAAACAGAAAGGGTAAATTGACCGCCGTACAGCAGGCAGTTGATGAGGAGGAGGATCCAGCACAGGAAAAAGTAAAGGAAGGTTGCAACGATAATCCAGGCGCATTTGGCCGTCCACCACTTTGTGCGGCTGCCGGAATATACGATGACCATTTTCCCAAATGTATCTCTATCATACACAGGATAATAAAGCGTAAGAAACAGGCAAATTCCAAAGACCAGAAACCAAGAAACAGGAAACAGGAATGGTTCGTCTGGATTCGGAATATAGGGTTTCATGCCGCCAAAAAGATACATGGCAAAATCCCCCAGTGTTGGCTGTGCGCCTGCGTACTGATGATTGAGGGAAGCTGTTTCTCTCAGGCGAAGCATGAATTCAAAACAGACAAGCGACACAAGAAGCGGCAAAACCAGAAATTTCTTTGCGATAAAACGGATGCCGTTTCTTAAATCGAAACGGAAGGGATTGCTTCTATTCATGCCATACTCCCCTTTTGAAAATGATTGCGATTGCTGAACAAAACAGCATGACAGCTTCTATAAGAATTATAGCTGCGTTTGGATCATAGCGGAGAGTTGCCGGATGAAGATATGCGATTGGCGAAATTTCGTATGACCATTTCGCCCCTGGAATTGCACGGGCTAATAGGCCGGAAAGATAGTCGATTCCCCAAAAAAGCAGTAACGGGAAAGCGGCTGCGGCAAATTGATTTGTGATATAGAAAGAAAACGCATAGCCGATCAAAGCAATCAACCCGGCAAACAAACCATCCAGCAGAATGTACAGGGCAACATAAAGCGCCGGATGGGTATAGAACAGATCCGCCCACATAGCGCCAAAATATACATGGTTATAGATTTCGTAGTTGATTTGAGCGACCGTGCTTGGAATAAAAGCAGCCGTGACAGCAAAATTTAAGATGAGTGGAATAACAATCGTGATAAACGCTGCGGAAAAACATACGATCCCTTTGGAAAGATAGTAAGGCTGACGGCCGACACGCACAATCATCTGGTTGGCATAGGATGATTTTTTCTCCTGGAGACAAGATAACGAGTGGGGAAGAATTGCAAATAGCGGAAGCAGCGTGTAGAAGGCAGAGTAAGCAAGCGTTTCCGACTCACCGCCAATCCAATAATTATAGGAAGTCCAGACAGGGAACAACTCGTTAGAGACCATATGTCCGTTTTCAAAACAATATTGATCCAGAGCATCATGTATATTCAAATATCCCTGGCAGCAATAGGATGCGCTGCTCAATGCGAGAAGAACGCAGGTTGCCATTGAAATGATAAAGTTATGAGAGTGAAAGCATTTGCGGAACTCCATGCGGATACAGTTATACATCTGCGCCACCACCATTTTCATGAGAAATAAGAAAAGCCAACACCGGACGCATTGTCATAACCGACTTGGAGGTATACAGACTGTTCCTCCCATGCGGATGGCTCAATAAAAATTCCAATCTGAAAATTCAAAGTATCACCAGGGGCCAAATTGAACTTGTTGTAGTCGGAAGCGCTATTTGTGCTGTCAGGGTGTGCACTGAAATAAAGCATTTGTGAATCACCCTCATTTCGCGGGATGAGGTCAAGCATAAATTGGTATTCTTCACCCGTGCGGGGTTCCATTTCAGATTCTGAAGTGTTTGTCACGTTCATATCGAGCAGAATAAACTTCCATGTCTGATAGGTGTCATAGGAAGTGTTTGGTACACACTCGGACAAAGAAATGGGAGAGTCCTCTATCGTGTCGTATACCTCCACCCGGTTCAGCGTATAGTCACGGGAACCTTCCCCCATCGTTTCTGTGTCATGAATGGTTTCCCCAACACCGCGCAGGCCGACGGCCAAGGCTTCCGGTGCGGCCGGCGGGGGACCCCCCTTGCCGGCGTCCCTTTTGGCGCTGCTGCGCACACCGCCATTGTCGGCTTCCGTATGGTCGTCAACGGTTGGCGATTCCGTTTGTGTATCATCTGCGAGTGCACCTGTCTGAATATCTCGGATCGTTTGCTGTGCGCTTCGATCCAGCTGAGGGTAAACCCAAACAAAAAGTATCGCTGCTGCGATTATGAGGATGGCGATACCATAGACAAACCACTTTGTACTTTTTCTCATGCTGCAATTCCTCCAACTTATGAAGTCGGCAGGAATTTGCATATGCAGCAAATCCCTGCCGACCCACCTGATGGTTTTGTCGAAGAGTATCATTTATGTATGGCTTCTCGGCAGGGGACATAGAAAAAGTGATTAGTTATTAAATTCGATGCACCCCCTTTCCAAAACACTGTCGGGGCTCCACCTGCCGTTGGCCCTGCCAGAACTCCCATCCGCACTACGCGCCATGATACGGGCCCAGGCATTAGAGCCGAACCGTTCATACACATCCTGACGGACATAACCCTTCTGCCCAAAGGTTACCGCCGCAACGCGCCGAGATGTTGAGGTACCATAAATCGCGCTGGTACAGTCATACCAAGGACCAGCGCTGCCGGATGCGCCGTCAATACGGACAACAATCCGATTGGGGCTGGTCGGGATATTGTAGTTGACATAGGCACTGGTCGAATTGTCCTTTTTGCGAACGCTGACCTCATTGGCGCCCCATGTATAGTTGCTTGCAATAGGAATCATAAAGTTCGAATCCTCATTACTAGCAAACGCAGGAACCGCCATGCAGACGGCCAACGCAAGCGCCAGCATCAGAGTGAAAAAACGCTTTTTGGTTTTCATGGAAATCCTCCTTAACTGTAGTGTTTTGTGGTATCCGAGTTGTATCGGGTTGGCTGCGGGGCGGATATGTTCAGCATCTGCGCGCCGATGCCTGAGCCTTGGATGTGGGGTAGTTCTTTGGAACAACTTCACCATACCACAAAGCTTTCACATTCGCCACGTTTCGGCAGTATTTCAAGAGTGTTATGTAGCAAAAGGCTAGTTTTACCAATTACAATCCCTTCGCTTTTATGACCTGCAAAAGCAAACGTGCCCGCGCAAACCCGTCTTTGTCATTGCTGTTGTTGTACAGTGTTAACCCCTGCAATAAGTCCGCAACAGCGCACTTTTGCTCCGCTGCCAGATGTCTTATCGAAAGCGCTTCCGCGTTCTCGCCATAAATCAGCTCGTCGATGGACACGCCGAACAGCTCCGACATAGCAATGATCGTATCAACCGATGGTGTTTTGCTGTCGGTCTCATAGCTGCTAATTGTTGAAGCCTTTTTATCCAGCTTGTGCGCCAGATCGCTCTGCGACCAGCCCCGCTTTTTGCGCAGCTCATAAATATTTTTGCCGATATACCGATGTGCCATTGTTCACTACCGCCCACTTTAGCCTTGTAAGTTTACTTTACCACTTGACTATGCGCCAATAGTGTATTATTCTCGTACACAATACGCTTATGGTGTAATTTTGGCGTTTAGCAGCAAAATCACTTGACATTTTGGGGGTGCGGCATTATGTTTGAAAAAAATCAGGACATTTTACTCCATCCGAAAGGGGCGACGACTATGCCGACAGGAATCAAGGTGTTGGTTTGCGATGACGACGCAGCCTTTTGCAAGAAAATGGCCGATCTGGTGCGTAAAAGTCAGCCGGTTGACGGGTGCAGCGCTGCTGTAACGACCTGCTGCGACCCTATTGCTTTGACGGACAAAGCATTGGGACAGTTCGATATTGCGTTTTTGGATATCGATATGGGCGCATACAGCGGGCTGGAGCTGGCGCACCATATCCGCAGTATGAACCTTGATACGATTCTGATTTTCGTCACCAACTATGTGCAATATTCGCTGGAGGGGTACGAGGTGCAGGCCTTTCGCTATTTGCTGAAAAGTGAGCTGGAAGAAAAGCTGCCAGGCTATTACCAAAAGGCATTGGAAGAATTACAGCATTCCGCCGATGAAATGACATTCAACGAAAACGGTGAGCAATTCCACATTAAATATCAGGATATTCTGTACATGGAAAGCCGGCAGCGCGTGATGCGCCTGTTTACGCTGACGGATACGCGGTCGCGCGGGTACTTTTACGCCAGCATGGAGGACACCGAAAAGCAGCTGGCCCCAGTCGGCTTTTTGCGGGTACAGCGCAGTTATCTTGTCAATATGGCGCACATCCAAAAGCTGAATTATGACAAGGTGATTCTGACAAACGGAACGGAATTGCCGGTCAGCCAGAAAATGTATTCGAGCATCAAGGCCAAATATCTGCGTTGGAGGAACCGGCAATGATCGAACATCTTGCGGTAGCGATTGTTTCTGCTATTGCGTTTTTGGGCGCGATTCTTCTGTACGGTGCGTTTTCGCCGCGCCGGTTGGAGGGATGGAAGTTCTGGCTTTGCTTTGCAGCGTACTGTGTTTTGATGGAAGGCAACGGTTTTTTGGCAAACGAGTTTTTTTCCGTTTGTGGGGCCGTAGGCGACGGTGTGGGGCGTCAGACGCTGTATAACGTAATAAGATATGCCCTGCTATACGCTCTTTTGTTTCGGGAAAGGCCAGTGATATATCTTTCTGTTACGGTCATTTTCTATTCGTGGGCTTGCTGTATTGAAAACCTTGTTGTCGGTGCAATACTTATATTCCAGGACGATGCAATCCGATTGGCGGTTGAATACCATGAAAGAGGTTGGCTGATTTGGATCAATGAACTGCTGATTCTTTGTGGATGCGCTATCATTAGCAAAGCACATCCCTATCAGCCTCAGAGCCATGGTTCACAAAACAGATTTACAATTCCGGCCATAATATCATTGGTTTCGATTGTAATGATCGGTCGATTGCAAAACGGATATTATCAGGGCGAAATTAACGGCGCTTTCTTGCTTTATTTTGCGGCTGTATTGCTGTTTTCCGATGTGATGACGTTTGTGCTGATTGTCTGGAATGAAAAGGATGAACGGCTCAAAGGGGAAAATCTGACACTCACCGCACGGGCACGCACGCAGGCGGAAAGCATTGAGGCTTTGAGTGCCGCTTATGCAGCGCAAAGAAAACTGACGCATGATTTTAATGCGCATCTTGCAACGCTTTCCTCATATCTGGAAAACAGGCAGATCAAAGACGCGCAGGATTATATAGCAACGCTGCGGGAGCACCAAACCGACCGAATCCTGATCGCCAATACACATAATTCTACAATCGACGCGCTGCTGAATCAAAAAGCGCAGGTGGCTAAAAAGAACAACATCGATATTCGTTTTAAGGTCAACGACCTTTCAGGCACAAAAGTCGCTCCCATGGATTTGGTGATTATCATCGGCAACTTGTTGGACAATGCCATTGAGGCGTGCCTCAAGCTGCCTGCAGGCGAAAGGGAAATCTATGCCCAGCTTTTATTGGAGGGGACGCTGTTTCTGTCTTTCCGCAATACATCCCCGCCGGTGGAAATCGTAAACGGTTACATTGCCACGACCAAAAAGCCGCCCGACCTGCATGGGTTTGGGCTTCAAAATGTCAAAACCGCACTGAAAAAGTATGATTCATTCTACGATATGGCCTATGAGGACGGTTATTTTGCCTTTACGATAGAGATGGAAAACGACTTGCCTTCTGCTACCAAAAACTCGTTTTTCGCTACATGAAAGTTGAACTTTGGCGAATTTTGGCGTATTTCTGTGTTATAGCCGAAAGGAAATGATCCTATGCAAAAACTGGCCGCCAAACTGACAGAAAAGCTGCTGCGCCGAAGGCTGATTTCGCCGGAACAATCGGAGTGGTGCGCTTACCTTGTGGAGTGCAAGCTCGAACAGCTGCTTTGCTTTTCCGTGCTGATTACGCTCGGCTGCCTGATTGCGCCGCTGTGGAAAGTTTTACTGCTGAATTGGGGCGTTGTGTTCTTGCGCCGCAAGGCAAACGGGTTACACTTGCATACGTTCTTGGGCTGTATGCTTTCCTCGCTGTGCTGTGAACTGGCCGCACTTTGGACGTGCGAAAAAGCGACGCCTGCGGTTGCCGCGCTGCTGCTTATTCTTTCATTGCTTATGCTTCGCCTTGCTGCACCGGTCAATGATATCAACATTCATTTCGACAGCAATGAAATGCAGGCATTGTGTACCGGTATGCAAAAACGCTTGGCTGTGTATGCCGTCATCTCCAGCATGGCGTTTTTTGTGCAGCCGCAGGCATTTGGCGTCCTTTCTGCGTCTGCTTGTGTCGTTGCCCTATGTGTGCTTTTTGCACGGATGGGGCTTGGAATAACCGTGATTCAATGATGGGAGGAACACCATGAAAAAACTCGATACCCTTTGCGATGCCACTGCTAAAAAGATTGTACAGCACACGCTGCAAAGCGCCATGGAGGGCGGTCCTGAATGTCCCCACACATGGTTTTACCAGCCCCGCCGCCCGGAGAAAAAGCCTGCGGCGGACAGGACTAAGGCCCCTAACAAGTAACCTCAACCCGAAGTTGTGGTCGGTCAGCCCACCCAACGCACAAACCAACCGGGGCCGCCGCCAACGCAGCAACAAAGCGGCAGGCGCTTTTGAACTGAGCATTAGCCGCTTTTTGTGCCATTCCACTTGCTTTGGAAAAATCTATTGTTGACCATGCCTTGGAATAAAATCTTGTAAAAGCCTTCATGCCTTTGGCATGAGGGCTTTTTGCGTTCTACCGGAGGTCGAAACGGAACACGAAAGTGCAATATCCGCACGCTTTCATAAAAATCAAGCAACAAATGTACGAAAATATTTTTTAACCACCCCAAGGGCTGGTATAGTTACCTGTTATGATATGCCCAGAGCAAGGGAAAGGGGGATAGGAATTGGGCTTAGATTCGGACGCACGGCGCAGAGGACTGATTGAGTATTTGAGCTTGAACGGTTATGCGACAATGCGTCAGCTTGCCGGAGAATTTGATGTTTCCATCAACACGATCCAGCGAGATATTACATATCTGGCCCGATACTATCCACTGGAGACCGCATACGGGCGGTATGGCGGCGGAGTGTATTTTGAACAAAACTGGCAGCCCTACCGGATTTATATGACGCCCTTGCAGGAACGTGCTTTGCAGCACGCCATTTCATCGGCACCAGCAGAGGATGCTGTTCCGCTGCAGGAAATACTCCAAACCTTTGCTCGAAAGTAGCGGCAGGCCGCCGCAGGGACTTTGACAATCGAATATTCAGCACGACAGGTACGTTCCCGCCCAAGTGAGCGACACAGGAAAGCGCGCCATGACGCACAGGGCAGTTGCCTTGTACCGAGCGATTCCGCTTGCCCCAAAAGCAGCCATGATCCGCTGTTTCGCCACGACCTTGGATGGAGTCATAATGATACGCCTGTTGCCCCGCACATCAGACGGGGCGGCCGAGCCTTGGTTGCAATGTTAGACCTTGGCAATGCCGGCGAGCGGCTGTTTGTCAGCGGCCCGCCTGTCGTGTTCCCGGCGCTTGGGGTGCGAGCGGCAAATAAAGCGCGACAAAATCAACCATACCGTTGATGCCAAATCCGTGCGGCGCAGCGAAAACTGCGCCGTATTAGTTTGTCATCAACGGGGAAAGAAGCAAAAGATGAACCACGAAAGCGGGTACGAGCGGGCGCACAGGCAGGCGGAGCATATTTTCCGCAACCTGCTGCCCGCCCACGGCATGGCCGTGCGCGAGGGGCAGATCGCCCTCTGTCACGCCATGCTGGATGCCCTGTTCAACAAGGAAGTTTTGCTCTGTGAGGCCGGGGTCGGCATCGGCAAAACGCTGGCCTATCTGGTGGCCTGTGTGCTCTGGCAGCAGCAGCGTCCCGCGGCATTGGTCGAGCCGGTCGTGATCTCCACCAGCAGCGTGACCCTGCAGGAAGCCATCCTGCGGGAATATCTGCCGTTTCTGTCGCAGGTTTTGCTGCAGGAGCATATCATTCAAGCACCGATCTGTGCGGTGGTGCGCAAAGGCAAGGAGCGTTTTGCCTGCGACCTGCGCTTGCAGCTGCGAAAAACACAGGTTAAACAGCGCGGCCAAGGGCACGATGCCGAAATGCGCTCTCTATATAATGTAAGCCGCAATTTGGATCTGGATCAGGCCGAGGGGCTTTCCAATTTTGACCGCCGCCTGATTTGTGTGCCGGAGCATTGCCCAAAAAGCTGCTCGGCGCGGCGAAGCTGCCGCTACCGAAAATATTTGGAAGAAGCCAACGGACGGCGCGTTACCATCCAAATTTGTAACCACAATTTTCTGTTGGCAGACGCCACGCACAGGCAGGAGAAATGGCCGCGGCTGCTCAAAAACTATCAGGCGCTCGTCATTGACGAGGCCCACAAACTGCCTGAAGCGGCGGCGCAGATGTACGGCAGGCGCTTTTCTGTGCAGGACGGCGAAAATTTGTGCCGCCTGCTGGAAAAGAGCCACTGCACTCACACGGCACAGCAGCTACGGGAGCGATTAACGGCACTGCAAGCAGCGTTTTGCGCAGATGAAATAGTAAATGCAGCAGTCGCCTTTTGTCCGAGCAATGTGCAAAATGCTGCACTTTTGTCCGCACAGGCAGCTTTCCGGCAGGCAGCGGTGACCCGTACTGCCAAGCCGCTGCCCGCATGGCCGCTGCACCGGCTGAGAGAAAGTGCCGATGTTTTGCAGCTTTTTATCGAGCAAAATTCGAACTGTATTCTGTATATTCAATACGATTCAGACGGAAAACCAACCCTTTGCGCCGACTGTCGTGACCTGCCTGCCCGGCTGGACAAAGCCCTGTGGAGTGTTCGGCAAGCGGCCATCCTCACCTCCGGCACACTGTCCGCTGGTGGGAATTTTACACATACTGTGCAGCGTATAGGGCTGAACAACCCGCAAACTTTCCGCGCTGAATCGCCGTTTGACTACAAGCGCAACTGTATTTTATATTTTCCAAAACGCACCAGTACGCCGTTTGACGAGGTAGAGTGGTTAAGTCAGGAAATTGAACAGCTGGTGCAAGTGTGTCACGGTCACGCGCTGGTGCTGTTCACGTCCTACGACCAGATGGGCCGCGTGCAGCAGAGGTTGCAGGGGCGAGTGGCGTACCCCTTGCTGACTGCCCGCCGCAACGGGCAGTTGTTCGTGCAGGCGTTCAAGCAACTGTCGAACGGGG
>ERZ780132.441-NODE-441-length-11424-cov-4.61342_pt1 | contig 11424 bp, 10 predicted proteins | sample MGYA00511569_ERZ780132 | MGnify/ENA primary metagenome ERZ780132 (study PRJEB29588, sample SAMEA2155030) | human gut metagenome | biome: human gut; feature: human-associated habitat; material: faeces | place: Denmark | collected 2008/2010 ... | reverse complement strand
GGTAACGGAGGTAAAGCAAAGCCCGAACCGACAGAACGGCGAATTTGAAGCGGCGCACAGCCGCCGCACTTGCAAAAACGGGGGATTTGTGGTACAATAAAACTAATTATTGACTAAAGTTTCGCTGTACAGGGGAGTACGGCGGTTGAAAGGATAAAGCTGATGGCAAAGAAAAATTATGACGACAACAGTCTTAAACAGCTGAAAGGACCCGATCAGGTGCGACTGCGTCCCGGCGTTATATTCGGCTCGGACGGGCTTGACGGCTGTTGTCACTCCGTGTTTGAGATACTTTCAAACTCGATAGACGAGGCTAGAGAGGGCTTCGGAAAGAAGATAATCGTTACACGCTTCCTTGATAAAAGCATTGAAGTGCAGGACTACGGCAGAGGTATACCGATAGACTTCAATAAAAACGAGGAGAAGTATAACTGGGAACTTGCCTTTTGCACCCTGTACGCAGGCGGTAAGTACGATAACAACAGCGGAGATAACTACTCATATTCGCTCGGTCTTAACGGTCTGGGCCTTTGCTCGACACAGTTTGCGGCTGAGTATATGGAGGTCGAGAGCAATAACGGAACGTGGATATACGACCTGAGATTTGAAAAGGGCTATAACGTTGAAAAGGAAGAAAGAGGCTTCCGCCGTCACCAGTCGGACGGAACAACGGGTACTAAAATCAAGTGGAAGCCCGACCTTGACGTATTCACCGATATCGACGTACCGTTTGAATATTTTGACGATGTTCTGCGCAGACAGGCAGTGGTAAATGATGGGCTGACATTTGTGCTGAGAAACGAAGTGCGTGACGAGGAAACAGGGGAAACACGCTTTGAAGAACATATCTACTGTTATGAAAACGGTATCAGCGATTATCTGAAAGAAATCGTAGGCGATACCGCACTCACTACCGAGCAGGTATGGAGCGCACAGCGTACAGGTAAGGACAGAGAGGACAAGCCGGAATACAAGGTAAAGATGAAGGTCGCTTTTGTATTCTCAAACAAAGTTCAGCTTATACAGCATTATCACAATTCAAGCTGGCTTGAGCACGGCGGAAGTCCAGACAAGGCTATGCAGGCGGCATTCACAAATCAGATAGACGGCTGGCTGAAAGCTAACAGCAAGTACAACAAGACCGAGGGCAAGATAAAATTTACCGATATTGCCGACTGCCTTGTATTCATATCTTCTAACTTCTCAACGCAGACAAGCTATGAGAACCAGACGAAAAAGAGCATAACCAATAAATTTATACAGGAGGCTATGACCGACTGGCTTAAGCATCAGCTTGAAGTGTACTTCCTTGAAAATCCGGATGAAGCGGTCAAAATATGCGAGCAGGTGCTGATAAACAAGCGTGCCCGTGAAAATGCCGCAAAGGCAAGAGATACAATAAAGAAACAGCTTTCGGGCAAGATAGACCTTGCGAACAGGATACCTAAGTTCGTTGACTGCAGAAGTAAGGATACGGCAAGACGTGAGCTTTATATAGTGGAGGGTGACTCGGCTTTGGGCGCTGTAAAGCAGGCGAGGGACGCAGACTATCAGGCGGTAATGCCTGTAAGAGGTAAGACGCTCAACTGCCTTAAGGCAAGCTATGACAAGATATTCAAGAGTGAAATTATCACGAACCTTATGAAGATACTCGGCTGCGGTGTTGAGGTAAAGGCTAAGGCGAACAAAGACCTTTCAACCTTTGATTTAAATAATCTCAGGTGGGAAAAGATAATAATCTGTACCGATGCGGACTATGACGGATACCAGATAAGAACGCTTATTCTTACTATGCTGTACAGACTTGTTCCGACCGTAATAGAAAAGGGCTTTGTGTATATCGCAGAGTCGCCGCTTTATGAGATAAACAGCAAGGATATGACCTACTTTGCCTATACAGAAGCGGAAAAGCAGAGGATACTTGCCGATATAGGCGAGCAGAAGTATAAGATACAGCGTTCAAAGGGTCTTGGTGAGAACGAACCGGAAATGATGTCGCTTACCACTATGAACCCCGAAACAAGACGGCTTATAAGAGTAATGCCGGAGGACGCAGAGAAAACGCAGGAGATATTCGAGCTGCTGCTCGGTGATAACCTTGACGGAAGAAAGGACTATATCCGTGACTACGGCTATAAGTACCTTGACGATATAGACGTATCTTGAGCGGAGGATATATGGAAATTAACAGGATAGAGGTAATATCTGCCGTAGTGTCGGAGATGATAGCGACACTGCCCGAGGAAAGACGGCAGAAGGCATACATTCATCTTTTCGGCACGGCGCAGACGGCAGGGCTTATCGCACTGCGCAGAGGTGTTAACGCAGAGCTTGCGCAGATAAGCGGACTGCTCCACGACTACCGTAAATATCTGACGGGCGTTGACGAAAAGCACGCAGAGGAAAGCGCTGATGCTGTAATGCCGATACTGGCGAAGACGGGGCTTTTCAGCGTGTGCGAGATAGGCAATATCACAAGAGCGATAGCGAACCACAGCGACAAGGAAAATGTCGGGCTTCCGCTTGACGAGGTGCTGAAAGACGCAGATATTCTGCAACACGTTTTACAGAATACAACGCTCCCCATAAGAGATAAATACGAGAAACGCTTTGAAAAGCTGAAAAAAGAGTTTTCACTCTGAGCAGGGTATAAAGCTAAAAAGAGGTATAGATTTTGAGAAAAGGAAAGAACGAAAAGGGCGAGAAGAAAATCGCTCCGAATAAAAACGCTTATATAGAGGGTGCAGGCATTGTCGAAAATCAGCCGATAACCGATACGCTGACCGAAAACTATATGCCGTATGCAATGAGCGTTATAGTTTCCCGTGCGCTCCCCGAAATTGACGGTTTCAAGCCGTCGCACAGAAAACTGCTGTATACGATGTACAAGATGGGGTTGCTTACGGGGGCAAGAACAAAGTCGGCAAACATTGTCGGACAGACGATGAAATTAAATCCGCACGGCGATATGGCAATATACGAAACGATGGTAAGACTTGCAAGGGGCAACGAGGCACTTCTGCACCCGTATGTTGACAGCAAGGGTAACTTCGGCAAGGCATATTCAAGAGATATGTCGTTTGCGGCATCACGATATACGGAGGCAAAGCTTGACCCTATCTGCGCAGAGATATTTGCGGATATTGACCGTGATATAGTTGACTTTGTGCCGAACTACGATAACTCAATGACGGAGCCTGTACTGCTCCCCACAAGATTCCCTGCGGTACTGGTAAACAATAACGTCGGTATCGCCGTATCTATGGCGAGCAATATCTGCTCCTTCAATCTGTCGGAAGTGTGTGAAACAGCCGCCGCACTTATGAAAAATCCCGAACACGATATTGTATCCACGCTTAAAGGACCCGATTTCCCCGGCGGAGGCTTCATATTGCAGGATGAGAACGAGCTTCGCCGTATATATGCCACCGGACGTGGAAGCGTCAAGGTACGCAGTAAGTATATCTATGACAAAGCGGCAAACTGTATCGAAGTGACCGAGATTCCGCCTACGACGACTATTGAAGCAATCATCGACAAGATAGTTGAGCAGGTGAAGCTGGGCAAGCTGAAAGAAATTTCGGACGTTCGTGACGAGTCGGACTTATCGGGTCTTAAGATAACTATTGATTTAAAGCGTGGGCAGGACAGCGAGGCGGTAATGAAAAAGCTGTTCAGGATAACTCCTTTACAGGACGTTTTCTCCTGCAACTTCAACATTCTTGTAGGCGGTATGCCGAAGGTCATGGGTGTTGCCGAGATACTTGAGCAGTGGACGGATTTCAGAATCACCTGCGTAAAGAGAAAGACAAAGTTTGAGCTTGCAAGAAAGAAAGAAAAACTCCATCTGCTGACAGGTCTTAAGAAGATACTGCTTGATATAGACAAGGCTATAAAGATAATCCGTGAAACAGAGGATGACGCAGAGGTCGTACCGAACCTTATGATAGGCTTCGGCATAGACGAAACGCAGGCTGAATATGTTGCGGATATAAAGCTGAGAAATATCAACAAGGGTTATATCTTGAAGCGTATTGAGGAAATAGACAGCCTTAAGGAAGAAATAGCCGATATGGAGGATATTCTTTCTTCGGAGCGCAGAGTAAAGCAGATAATCATATCGGAGCTTGGCGATATAGCGAAGAAATACGGCAAGCCCAGAAAGACAATGTTTATCTACGGCACTGAGGATGAGGAGAACGAGACGGAGGAGGAGATACCCGATTATCCCGTTAACCTGTTCTTCACCCGTGAGGGATATTTCAAGAAGATCACTCCTCAGTCGCTGAGAATGAGCGGTGAGCAGAAGCTCAAGGAAAACGATGAGATAATCGAAACCTATGACGGCAGTAACCGTGCGGAGCTGTTGTTCTTCACCGATAAATATCAGGTGTACAAGGCGAGAGCCTGCGACTTCGAGGACGGAAAGGCGAGCGTGATGGGCGACTATCTGCCTGTAAAGCTGGAGCTTGACCCGGACGAGAGGATAATAAAGATGATAGCCGCAGAGGACTACAGCGGAACGCTTGTAATGTTCTTTGAAAACGGTAAATGCGCAAAAGTGCCTATGGCTTCGTTTGAAACAAAGACAAGACGTAAAAAGCTGGCGAACGCATATAATGACGGCTCGCCGCTCGTATCTATGACGCTTATTGACGGCGATTGCGAGTTTATGCTAAGCTCGGACGCAGGCAAGGTCATGATATTCAACACCGTGCTTATCCTGCCCAAAGCGGCAAGGGATACGCAGGGTGTGCAGGTAATGAGGCTTACCAGAGCAAAGCTCAGATCTGCGGTTAAATACAAGGACGGTATGATAAAGGACGCAGACAGCTACAGGACAAAGACAGTGCCTGTTGCGGGAACACTGTACGACGAGGACGTTGACCAGCTTAAGTTTGTTTAAAATATACGACATCGGTTTTTATAGATAATAAGGCAGATGGGGTTTGGGGCGTAGCCCCAAGGCAGGTCGCAGGGACGCCAGTCCCCGTGTTTTCCCCCTTTCCGGGGGAAAGGGGGAAGGGGGATAGGGATGTGGAATTTGCTGTTTGTTTAAAGAATAGATTTTCTCTGCAAATTGAAGCAACATCGACCCTTTTAAAATATCTTTTAAACCTTGAAATTCACCCGCCACTGTGCTATACTTAAATTACGTCTTTATAATGACGTGAGAGGTTATAATTCAGGCGGTCAGCCACAGTAAAAAGAGGTAGAAAAAATGCTCAGCGATATTGAAATTGCCCAGAACGCAAAAATGCTAAAAATAAAGGATATAGCAAAGGAACTCGGAATTGACGAGGAGGAGCTTATACCCTACGGTCACTACAAGGCGAAGATCTCACAGGAATGTATAGACCGTCTTGAAAGCGAAGAGGACGGCAAGCTGATACTTGTTACGGCTATAAACCCCACTCCTGCAGGAGAGGGCAAGACGACTACTTCCGTAGGTCTTGCAGAGGGTATGTACAAGATAGGTAAAAAGGCTGTACTTGCACTGCGTGAACCGTCACTGGGTCCCGTCTTTGGTATTAAGGGCGGTGCGGCAGGCGGAGGATATGCGCAGGTAGTGCCTATGGAGGATATAAATCTTCACTTCACGGGGGATATGCACGCAATCACTTCCGCAAACAATCTGCTTTGCGCACTTATAGATAATCACATTCAGCAGGGAAACGTACTCGGAATAGACCCCAGACGCATACAGATAAAGCGTTGTCTTGATATGAACGACAGAGCGCTGAGAAACTGCATAATCGGTCTTGGCGGCAAGGTGAACGGCGTTCCGAGAGAGGATCACTTCCAGATAACCGTTGCAAGCGAGATAATGGCGATACTGTGTCTTGCGGACGATCTTGTTGATCTTAAGGCAAGGCTCAGCAGAATCCTTGTTGCGTATACTTATGACGGAAAGCCCGTATTCGCTTCTGATGTTGAGGCGGTAGGCGCAATGACAGCACTCTTAAAGGATGCTATCAACCCCAACCTCGTGCAGACGCTCGAAAATACTCCCGCAATCATTCCCGGCGGTCCGTTTGCAAACATTGCTCACGGCTGTAACAGCGTAAGAGCAACTAAGCTTGCGTTAAAGCTTGGCGACTATGCAATAACCGAGGCAGGCTTCGGCAGTGATCTCGGTGCGGAGAAGTTCTTTGACATAAAGTGCCGTTACGCAGGACTTAAGCCTTCGTGTACGGTCATAGTAGCTACTATCCGTGCGCTGAAATACAACGGCGGTGTTCCGAAAACCGAGCTTACCGCTGAAAATACAGAGGCTCTCAGAAAGGGCATCGTAAACCTCGGCGCACATATAGAAAATATGCGTAAATACGGCGTGCCTGCAGTTGTTGCGATAAACCACTTCTATACCGACACAGAGGCTGAAATAGCCATTGTCCGTGAATACTGCGAGAAGATGGGCGCAAAGGTTGCGTTCTCAGATGTATTCTTAAAGGGCGGAGAAGGCGGTATCGAGCTTGCAAACGCTGTTATAGATACAATAAACGAAAACGAGGGCAAGACGAATTTTGCTCCTATATATGACGAGAAGCTGTCCATAAAGGAAAAGCTGAATATAATCGTAAAGGAAATCTACCGTGCGGACGGCGTAAGCTATACAACGGGTGCAGAAAAGGCAATAAAGGAAATTGAAGCTATCGGCTTTGACAAGCTACCTGTATGCGTTGCAAAGACGCAGTATTCCTTATCGGACGACCCGACAAAGCTCGGTTGCCCGAAGGACTTCACGATAACCGTCCGTGATGTAAAGCTGTCGGCAGGTGCAGGCTTTGTTGTCGCACTTACTGGCGACATTATGACAATGCCCGGACTGCCTAAGGTTCCTGCCGCAAACAAGATAGATGTAAGCGCAGACGGCGAGATAAGCGGTCTGTTCTGATGGAACGGTTTATTTCAGATTCGCCCGAAGAAACGGTTGAAATCGGCAAAAAGATAGCCTCTTATCTGAAAGCCGGCGACTGTGTGCTTTATACCGGTGAAATGGGCACAGGAAAAACGCACTTAACAAAGGGTATAGCGGAATATTTCGGCAGTACGGACGATGTTACAAGCCCGACCTTCGCTCTTGTGAACGAATATGAGGGCGATGTGCCGATCTTCCACTTTGATCTTTTCAGAATAAACACGCTCGACGATCTGTACGCTATCGGATTTTTCGACTACCTCGACCGAGGCGGAATAATGTGTATAGAGTGGAGCGAGAACATACCTGAGCTTGCCTCGTATCTTGACGGCAGGTGCGGTGTGAATATCACAAAAACAGGGGATAATTCAAGAGTAATTGAATATATTCCGCAGGAGGAACTATGCTGATACTCGGTATCGACACTGCTGCCGCTCCTTGCTGTGCCGCCGTGTATGATACGGAAAAGGGGCAGATACTCGGCAGTACGGTGATAAACAACAAGCTGACGCACAGCGTGACGCTTATGCCTGTTGTAAGGGATCTTGTCAGAAATGCGGAGCTTTCTATGGAGGATATAGGGCTTTTCGCAGTGGCGAACGGTCCGGGCTCTTTCACGGGACTTCGTATAGGCATATCGGCGGTAAAAGGGCTTGCTTTTGCATTGTCGAAGCCTTGTGCGGCAGTTTCAACGCTTGAGGCTATGGCGTATAATGTTACGGCTTATGACTGCGTTGTCTGCGCCGCAATGGACGCAAGGTGCAATCAGGTGTATGTTGCACTGTTTCGTGTGAATGGCGGCAAGGTCGAAAGACTGACCGAAGAGGAATGTCTGAAAACAGACGAGGCGGCAAGAATGCTGTCGGAATATGACGATGATATAATGCTTGTCGGCGACGGCGCATTTATAATGAAAAAAGCAACGGATGACGAGGGATTGGAAAATGTGAAGATCGCCCCCGATCCGTTAAGATACCAGACGGGCTACGGCGTATGCCTTGCGGCTGTAAACGCACCGCAGTTAACGCCCGAACAGCTTATGCCGATGTATCTTAAGCTGCCGCAGGCTCAGCGTGAGCTTATGGCAAAAAATGCTGAGGCATATAAAGAAAGGAAAGAATAAAAATGCTGGCAATAGGTAGCGACCACGCAGGATATGAGCTGAAGTGCGAGGTTAAGAAGTTCCTTGATGAGCTTAAGGTCGAGTATATCGACTGCGGCTGTAACGGAGAGAGAGCGGATTACCCCGACATTGCAGAAAAGACCTGCGAGAAAATCAAAAGCGGAGAGTGCGACAAGGGCATTCTGATATGCGGTACGGGTATAGGCATCAGCATATCGGCAAACAAGATAAAGGGTATCCGTGCGGCTTTATGTCAGGATTATTATACAGCAAAGTACACACGCCTTCACAATGACGCAAACGTTCTGTGCATGGGCGGCAGAGTAATAGGAGCGGGTACGGCTGAAGAAATAGTAAGAGTATTCCTGTCAACCGAGTTCGAGGGCGGAAGACACGCAGCCCGTGTTGACAAGATGATGGCGCTCGAAAATAAGTAAGTAATCAAAGTCTGCGGATTTTTCCCTATGAAAATCACGGCAGGGCTATAAAAAACTAATCCAACAATACATAGGGAGAAAAGAGAATGTTATGGCAAACGAGAAACTTCACATCTGTGACCACCCCCTTGTACAGCACAAGGTATCTCTTTTAAGAGATAAGAACACGGGCGCAAAGGAATTCAGAGAGCTTGTAAGCGAAATTTCAATGCTTATGTGCTATGAGGCAACGAGAGATCTTCCTCTTAAGAAGGTACAGATTCAGACTCCCGTAGCTATCGCAGAGTCAAATGTTATCTCAGGCAGAAAGCTCGCATTTGTACCTATCCTCCGTGCAGGTCTTGGTATGACCGAGGGCGTTATGGCACTTGTTCCTGCCGCAAAGATAGGTCATATCGGTATATTCAGAGGAAAGGGCGGATCTGACAAAACGGTCGCAAACGAGTATTACTGCAAACTCCCGTTTGATATAAACGAGCGTGACGTAATAGTTACCGATATTATGCTCGCTACAGGCACATCGTCTGTACACGCTATACGCAAGATCAAGGAAGCCGGCGCACATTCTATAAAGTTTATGTGCATTATCGCCGCTCCCGAGGGCATAGCCGCTATACACAAGGAATTCCCCGATGTAGAGATCTACTGCGGTGCGCTTGACGACGGTCTTAATGAGGATCTGTATATCACTCCCGGTGTCGGTGACGCAGGCGACAGACTGTTCGGAACAAAGTAAGTCAAATAAAATCATTGAGCCTGCCGCAATTGCGGCAGGCTCCTTTAAACCCGTGCGGCTAATTTTTGCGTGGCTGAAGCCCTGTCATAAAGCCGTCAAGTGCGGCAGAGCATATATCGCCGCCGACAATTCTGCCGCTGACGATGATAAGGTTCATTCTGATGTTATCAAGCGTGTTTCCGCTGTCGTCGGTGTAATCGGTTATAATATATGTATACTGAACTGCGTCCTCGCCCTTATACAGCGATAAATCAAAGCCGCACTGCTTTTGCAGGGCGTTGTAGTTTTCGTATACGCTGCCGAATACGGCAGGGATAACGATATTCTGTACGGTTTCGCTGTCGGCGGATATGCTGTAGCCGAGCGTTTTTGCGTAATTTGCTCTGTCGCTGTATGTTTCACCGCATATTGCACTGCGGCGGCACATAACAAGAACGATAAGCAGTATAACGAAAAGAGCGGCAGGGATAACAAGCAAGCGGATAATTTTTCTGTGTTTCATTTTTCCTCCGTTATGTCAATTTATTGTCAGGGCGGTCGGTTGCGGGGACAGTCACTTGAAATTTACTAAAATCTATGCTGAAATATTCAGCAAAATGCTGAAATTTTAACGCAATCTTTAACACGTTTAAGTATTAATTGCAAAATTTCACTAAAATTATCCGCTTTCATTTGTGATTTGTAACAAATTCGAACGGAATTTACTTTATTCAAGGCTGAGATTTGGTTAAAATTTGTATAAATTGTACACAAAAAGGACAAAATTTAAATGCGTTTTATATGTGTTGGTGATTTTGCATAACGCAAGGCTTTGATATTTGGGTAATTAGGTACTATCATTTTCGGCTCGATTTTGTTAAAATATTAGCGTAAGGTTATTCTGCAATAAAACAGGAGGTCACACATAAATGGCAAGTTTATCTTTAAGAGGTATCTATAAGCGTTACCCCGGCGGCGTAGTAGCCGTTTCTGACTTTACTATGAACATCAAGGACAAGGAGTTCATTATCCTCGTTGGTCCTTCAGGTTGCGGTAAGTCAACAACATTAAGAATGATTGCAGGTCTTGAGGAAATTTCCGAGGGCGAGCTTTTCATCGGCGACAGACTCGTTAATGACGTAGCTCCTAAGGATCGTGATATTGCGATGGTTTTCCAGAACTACGCTCTGTATCCTCATATGACTGTTTTCGAGAACATGGCATTCGGCTTAAAGCTGAGAAAAGTGCCTAAGGATGAGATCAAGAAGCTTGTTGAAGAAGCTGCTAAGATCCTCGACATCGCACATCTTCTCGACAGAAAGCCCAAGGCTTTATCAGGTGGTCAGAGACAGCGTGTAGCTTTAGGTAGAGCTATCGTTCGTGATCCTCAGGTATTCTTACTTGACGAGCCTCTTTCAAACCTTGACGCTAAGCTCCGTGCACAGATGAGAACTGAGCTTTCAAAGCTTCACAAGAAGTTAGGTACTACATTCATCTACGTTACTCATGACCAGATCGAGGCTATGACGATGGGTGACAGAATCGTAGTTATGAAGGATGGTTACATCCAGCAGATCGACTCACCTATCAACCTGTATGAGAACCCCGTTAACAAGTTCGTTGCAGGCTTCATGGGTTCACCTCAGATGAACTTCATCAACGCTAAGCTTATCATGCTCAACGGCAAGTACACAGTTGAATTCGGTTCAGAAGATACAAAGACAACAAGAGGCAGAAAGTTCTATGTTGAACTGCCCGGTGCTAAGACAGATACAGAAGCTCTTAAGTACTATGTTGACAAGGAAGTTATCCTTGGTATCCGTCCCGAGAACATTCACGATGAAGAAATGTTCCTTTCAAACGCTAAGACAGGTATGATCGAAGCTACAGTAGACGTTACCGAAATGATGGGTGCTGAGTCTTACCTCTACCTCACATGCGAAGGTATCCCGCTGACAGCAAGAGTATCTCCCAGATGTACTGCTCGTCCTCAGGACGTTATCAAGCTTGCTCTTGATCCTAACAAGGTACACCTGTTCGATCCTAACGATGAGCATTCAATCTTAGTTTAATTGTTAAATAAGATTATTAATCCCCCGATTTTTGTCGGGGGATTTCAGTTTGTAGAAAAAGATTGTTTTTTAAAGAATAGTGAAATTTCTCTATCCCTACAAGAACGCTTTGTGGGCTTTGCGTCTCTGCAATCGTGGTCGTTTGTTGTCGGTGC
>ERZ780132.437-NODE-437-length-11465-cov-3.22068_pt1 | contig 11465 bp, 25 predicted proteins | sample MGYA00511569_ERZ780132 | MGnify/ENA primary metagenome ERZ780132 (study PRJEB29588, sample SAMEA2155030) | human gut metagenome | biome: human gut; feature: human-associated habitat; material: faeces | place: Denmark | collected 2008/2010 ... | reverse complement strand
TTAATGTGCCCTTGTAGGCGTGCGAAAAAGTCTATTGCATAACGCTTGTTGCGCTCTTGGTCAAGTTCCGTGACATACTGCTCTCGTTCAATCTCACGTATGAACTGCTTAATAAACTCCGTATGCAGTACATCAATATTATCAAGTATTACATCGCCTACACCGTACATAGCCTGTGTTGTATGGCGCCCTACGCAGTACCTAAAAGCAGCCACCATCAGCCAATTAATACGGTCTTGTGGGCCTTTAATCATAACTTCGCTCATTTAATTACACTCCAATTCATCGCCCATGGCATACCAGCCCAAACGCTTATCTCGCGCAAAAAGTTCAATTTTTACAGCTTCCGGGAACATATCCTCCAGCATTTCGTAAGCACATTGCGGCTTATGGCTATGGTACGTCGCTTTTTCATGCATAACTGTCGTATATTTTCCTCGACATTCTGCTACTGGTCTTAGCATTTGTCCTTGCTTATAAAACCACAATAAGTATTCGTGCGAAAATCGCACCGTAAAAGCTGGTGCTACACCGTTCTCTTTGTCCCAGATAAACCGAGCGTGCAATTTATAACCGCGCTTTTGCATTTCTTGTTCTGTTTCGTGCAAAAACTTGTCTATTGTCCAAATAAAAACATTATGCTTTTCGTCAGCTTGTGCAAAAACGGTTCCATTGTCGCAAAGCAATCATCAACGCTCATCGTTTTATAATCAAATTTTTTGTTTTGCTTGGGCCGCGACTGGCGAAAATTGCCCTTACTCTGCGGCCATGGCGGGTCTGCATAAATCAATCCATACATTTAATCACACTCCCCAAAGCCAGCGCAGCGCCTGCCATGTCCAAAAGCTGCCTATCTCGTAACATACGCCTGCAACAAAAGCCAGCGTGCCTATGATAACGGCTAAAGTTATTAATCCACGCATTTTACTGCCTCCTTAATCATCGTCTGTTTCCAGTAAAACTTGCAACACAACTATACCGAATCGTTTTTCTTCGGGCAGTTTTTCTAATTCTTCTTCGCTCATGCACGCACATTTACGGCAAATGTTATGCCGGATAAAATCAATGCTAGTAGAAAAGGTTTCGACGTTTTCAGTGCCACCGCAAATTTCGCATTTAATCATTATTTCCACCTTAGCTTCTGCCCACATTTGACGCAGCGCAATAAATACATCAATGACGCCCCGCAACACGGGCATTTGTATGGACTTGCCGTTGGTGGCTGTGTTCTCATAACTGGCCGCTGGGTAATCTCCTTGCGCAGGGCTTTTATAATGCGTTTATTCATGCGCAACGCAAACTTTCGCATTTCAGTTTCGTGTCCACAACTTGAATTTAAACCTATCTTGTGCCACGCTATTTGCGTTCTCAATTCTTTAATGTCGCGCCTTACCCGCTTTTCTTCCGCAGGCAGGCTATCCCATCAACACTGCCTTTCCGGTGTCATTTTTATACCTCCTCGTCCATCTTTGCACCGCCTTGCTATCCAGCTGTTTAAACACCGCTTCAATGCACTTGTCAGTTTTTACCGGCTGCCCGGATATATACCCGGCAACATCATTCCGCGCCAAAAGTCCATATTTGCGCTGTTCTTCCGTTCTGTTGCAGATGTCCTCGTAAATCCTGCGTACCTGTGCGTGGATGGTCGGCATATCTTCCACAAGTGCTGTGCAAAGGTTCATCCAGCCAAAGCGCATTGCCGCCTGCTCTATTTCCGGATGGCTAAACACTGGCTTTTTATACGCAAACGCATCGTGCATTTGCTTCTGTATTTCCGCCCACGCTTCGCTCCACGGCACCGGCATTTGGCTTTCATCCGTGCATATCGTTTTAGCTGCTGCTATAATTTCTGCAATGCTCGGCAGGAATGTTTTATCAGCAATCAGCACATTGCAGGCTGCCAGTAATGCTTCCGTCGGAATGTTGGCAAGTGCTGTAACATACACTGCCTGCCTGTTAATATCGTCTGCCTTGCCGTATGCAGTAAACAGTAAGGCAATAACATCAGCTGCTGTATCCGTTGGCATTGCCCTCACTCCTTTGCTGCCGTGCTGCCAGTAATGCTTTAACCCTTGCCGCTGCACTTACAGGGTCATTCTGCGTTCCTGGCTGCGCTCTCGTTGGCGTTTTATGCCGTTCGCGGTACTTATCTACTACCCAGTTTAAAATCGCCTTATAGTCGCTCTTGTACTTCCTGCCGGTAGCGCCTTTGTAATTGCTTAAAATCTCTATGCACTCATCAGCAGCTTGTTTACTGCCCAGCTTTACAATCAAAGTGCTATATTCCGTTTCAGTCAAAAGCGCATCATCAGCGTAAGCAATTTTGTTTGCGGCTTTTTCGGAGTTCTCCTTACGCGCGCGCGCGGTTATATTACTATCTGCGTTTATATCTGTGTTTATATCTGTATATGTACATTTGACATTTTTGTCCAATGTGTCAGACAATTTTGTACTATCTGCTTGTACATTTTTGACTAATCCAATGGTGCAGTTTTGTTCTTTGCATTTAACATTTTTGTCCGGCTGTTGTGACTGCTCTGTACTATCATCAGATACATCATTTGCCACAAAATCTTCTGGGTTCTCGCCCAATAAAATTAAGGCTTCATCCGAAAGGGTATACCACAAAGTCCTAAGCCTTTTGTCGCTGTTATAAACGCCAGTTATAATAAGCCCACAATCTTTTAATTTTTTTAAAGCATATTTAATCTGCCGTTCGTTAAGATACGGAAAAAAGCTGCTAAAAGCTTTAACGCTGTTAAATGTCCAATAACGCCCATCCTGCGCATTGGTTTTATTTAAAGCATCTTTCTTTACCCAAAAATAAATATTTTTCAGCAAGATAGCTTCTGTTATTCCATATTCTTTTGCAATGTTAATATCAAAGCTGTGTTCCATGTTTATACCTCGTTAAAATTTATAAATGATATTTCTTAACTTCCCGGTATCATCTCTTACTCTAACACGTTCTAAGCAACCAGCGTTTTCAAGTTCTTTAATTGCACTTGCAACAGCGGTTTCTCCAGTGTTAGTGTCATTAGCTAACTTCTGAACGGTAAAACTTTCTGTATCTGCAAAAATACAAAAAGCATATAAACCCTTAGCTTTCAAAGATAAGTTTTTGTTGTTTAAACAACAAGTCAATTTATCGTGTTTGTTCATTCTTTGCGCCCCATTCTGATAACATCAGTGCCTTATCGGCTTCGCTGATATATTCAACGCCAATCTCTTTAGCTTCGCTTATTACTCCGTCCAGCAGCACGCTAAACTCTTTGCTGTTATAGGTGCTGCTGCCGAAGTAACACTGTAACTGTATGCCGGTCTGCCCATTGACGGTAACTTCGCCTAACACTCTCACCGTTCGCCATTCTGCTTTTACCCTTTCAACAACATTCGGCTTTACAATTACGTGGGTAAACACTCCATATCGTTCAAGCATTTGCAGGTACAGTTCATCTTTTGATGTATGCAGTACGGCAGCCATATCACCAAGCATCGCCCAAAGCGCCGCATTTGCATCAAGGCTTCTGTGCCGTCTTTTTACTTTAGCCTCTATTGTTACTTCCTTACCGTCTTTAATCGCCTGTAATAGCGTTTCTGCGCTTGTCAGTACGTTTTCCGGTAGTGGTATTTGCAATAATTTACCGAAGATGTTTAACTGCTTGCAATCAAACTTCATGGTCGCTCATCCAATCTAAATACCTGCGGATTTTATCTTTAACTTCCGCGCTGTTCTTTCCGTGGTGCACGGCGTAATGACAAGATGGGCATAGCAGCACCAGGTTGTCTAAAGTATCGCTGCCACCGTGGCTTTTGTAACAAACATGATGAGGTTTTACGCCATCTTCTACCCACCTGCGGCAGACAACACAACAATGCCTGTCGCGCTCGAACACTTCTTTTACAAGGTCTGCTAATGCTTTGCCCTTCAACCGTATCTGCTTCGTTTTCTGTATCATCATCAAATAACCCCGGTGCTTCGTCTTGTATTTTTTTTCAGCACTCCCAACCGTATCCTCGGATTTGGCTGGCAGTGCTGGTTAATTTTCTGCCACAGTTTTGGCAGTGCGTGTAGTACATCATGCCGTCTGCCTTGCTTCTAAATCATTAATGGCAAGCTGTACAACAAAATGCGCCGCTTCATAACGTTTGTCAGTCAGCATTTGCTGTAATGTCGCCATATTTAATTCTGACGGCCTTTTCATTCCTGTGCGGGTAAGTACATAGGTTTCATTGTTTTCTATCCGTACATAACGGTTTTCACTCGTCTGTGCAGGTTTTTCAACCGGCTTTGCTTCCTGCTTACTGCCGCCAAGGCTATAACGTTGCCTGCCTTTATCATCGCAGATAACAAGCTTTGTAAAACACTCTTTTACGCGGCTGTACTCCATTTCGGTTACTTTAAACCGGGTGTAGGTTGTAGGCTTGCCGCTCCTGTTTTTCTTTACCTCGTTTGCGTCCAGCTTGATGTAAATAAACGGCGCGTTGTAAAGTTCCCTGCCGATGCCTACGTTAAAGCAGGCACGTTTAAAGCTGTCGCTTGCTCGTCCCTTTTCGGCTTCCGTTGCACTTTCCGTGCCTACGTCCTGCTTTTCTATCCACTGTTTTTTATCATCATCCCAAATAAGCACGCTGCAAAAAAGCTGTCCGTTTATAACGGTATGCCTGCGCTGCCAGTTCATCTCGCCGTATACTTGGTCAAGGATTTTCATATCAACCCTTGCGTCCTTGTACAGTAACAAGATTGCACCACAGCCGTTTTGGTTTTCGGCTATCTGCTGTATGCGGCACTCAACGTCCCTCGCTTCCAGCAGCGGTATCTTTTTATTTTCCATTGCTTCTTACCTCGCTTTAAAGTTCTTGCAGCCTACCGCCTTGTTATCAGCGTAAGCGTGTTTCGGGCACCTGCCAAACATACCGTTCATGCGGCAGTTAATGCAGTCTACCGGGTACGGTTTATGCTGCTTTAACTTCGGCAGTTCCACCGGCGCGTCAAACTTTTTAATGCTTGCCAGTACGCTGTCGATGTTTTTCTGCAAAGGTTCTGTCCGGTCTATCGCCACATCTCCGTCAAAGGTTTTCAGCCCTACAAGGCTGGTTTCAAACCACTTTGCAAACTGTTCGTCTGTTATAGCAGCTTTGCGGTAATCGTGGTTAGATATCATCATCAGGGCGGCACGGCTGATTGCACTTACTGGCACATCAAGCGCCGCTGCAATCTCCATCCGGCTTTGCCCTGCTTTTATGCCGTCAAACATTTTGCTGTACCACATTTTCTGTCAGCTCCTCAACAAGCATTGCCGTATGTACTTTGCTTAATTCTCCGTAAGTGTTAAGCAACGAAGTCAGTGCATAGCTTACTTCGTCCGCTCCAGCCGTTTTATCGTTGGCTTTTAAACGATTGCGCAAAACGCGCAAAGTAAAATTCATTTTATCTATATGCTGGGCTAAAATCATGTCAGCATATTGTACATTTTCGCTGCTCATGCCATTACCTCCCGATATGCTTTTAACCACTTAAAAACAAAGTACGGCGATTGGTTGTACTTGGCGGCAATCTCTTTTTGTGTCATGCCGTCAACCCACGCTTGATAAAAAGGCTTTCCAAACTGTTCTATTTTTGCAAGCCGTCTTTGACGGTAACGCTCCATTGCTTCTTCACCAATATGTTTGCGGCGTTTAATCTTGCAATCAACTTTTGCTAAAAACTTGCGTTTGCAGCTTTCTTTTTCAAACCATACACGGTGATTTTTTTCATCGTAGCCTTTAAACGGATAATCGTTTTCATCGGCAACTGTAAATTCTTTGCCGCAGTATGCGCACTTCTTAAACATACCGTTTAGATTTGTGCGCGGCGTTTTGCTGAATCCTTCGGTGATAAATTCATCAATAAAAGTTAGCATTGTTTACCCCCTTCGCATTTGCTATAATAGGGGTGGAGAATTTGTTTTGAATTTGCCAAAAATTATCTCCACCCAAGCCGTCGGCGTATCGTCTAATACGCTGGCGGCATTATTCATTTTCAAGCTGTTCACCACGCTTTACGAGCAGCTCAATAACCAGCTTGTCGCCCGGGTAAATATCGCCCCAAGCATTATTATGTTTCTGCACATAATAGGTAATCTCGCGCAAATCACGCTCATCGCCATATGCTTCGGCAAGTGGTGCGCAGATACTGTTAAGTGTGTCGCCGCCGTGCACCGTGTACTCAATGTAAACCTTTTCGTGCTGCTCAGCTTCCGGCGGAAAAGCTATCATCACGGCAACCAACACAGCTAAAAACGCTGCAACTACATACTTTTTCATACACTCACCTCCCATTCCGGCGGCACCGGCTGCCCGATGTACTTAAAAAACCTTTCCGGAATAATAAAGTACGCCCAGCGGCTGCTGCCGTCTTTTTTTACCGCAAAGCCAATATCCAGCTTCCCGGCTTTCAGCCCTTCGCGTATCGCCTGCGGGTTTATATTGCAATATTTTTTGATATCCTGCGGCCTCATAACTTTGGTTTGCATGTTCTCGCCTCATGCAGCTTATAAACCGTTGCCCAAAATTCTTCTGGGCAATACATTTTAATTTTATCGACAGCTGCGCAAATAATATCTTTTATTTCTTCTTCTTTTTCGGCATTACCTGCAACAGCTGCAAGATATTCTTTATATCTTCTATGCACAGCAATCACCGCCTTATGCAAGTTTTACAGCTACAATATTGGCATTGCTTATGGTTCCAGCTTCAGTTAACTGCACCTGCAAACTGGCGCGGTTATCAATAACGCACGGACAGCTTTTTAAAACACGGATAAGCGTTGTAAAAGCTACATGCGCGCTGTCAGCAGCAACGCCGGTAATTGTTGCTTCTGCGCCGGGTACTACTTCGCCGTTGTTTAAAAGCTGTAAAGTAATAGGTTCAGCCGCAGCAGGTACTACATCAGCGTTAACGCTTACCATATACAAGCCGTGGTTAATAAGATTAACCGTGTTGCTTCCTGCAACGTGCTGTATGCTGCAACCAGTTTGCAAGCGATTAGTTGCAAAGTCTACATATCCGTCAGCAGCAAGTGTTTGTGCCGGTACGGATACAGCGTCTAAAGCGGATTTTTGATATACACAATTCATAATAACATCTCCTTTGATAAAAGGCAAGGGCAATAAGGGCATAAGTCAGCCTTTTGTTGGTTTCCCTGTACCCGGCAAGCAGCATCGTCACAATTCCGGCAGGTATTTTTTCTTCAACAATTTTATCGTTATCCATAGCGGTACACCTCATAATATAATTTTCTTAAATTATATCATTTGCCGTTACATATAGCAAGCCAGCGGCAATAATATAAGCAATGTTTCTCTGCCGTTTAAGGCTGCGCTGTTTTGCTTTTTCCTCTTGCGCGTACTGTTCTAACGATTGATTGGCAGTCTGCAATAATTGCTGCTGCTGTTCGCTGGCCGCTTTCAATTCGTTCAGCTGCTGCGTCAGCATTGTTAATTGATTCTTCGCTTCTGCCAGCTGTTCCCGTAGCACTTTCAATTCCTGCTGTGATTGATTGTTGATTGCTTCCAGCTGCGTCAAGTTGTTCTCTAACGTCGTTAATTCCTGCGCCGTTATCGTGTACGTTTCCGCAGCCTCGCACTGCGCTATAAACCAAGGCGCAAAGTAAAACAGCAAGCACAATAATGTACCAACGATGATTATTATTAGATTTTTCTTGCTCATTCATAGCACCACCTCTGGGTAAAGAAAAAGCACTTAACATTAGTTAAGTGCTTCTTCGTCAATCAATTTATTCCATTGCTCTCGTTTAGATAAAATTTCCAAAAATAAATCTGGATAAACATCTTTTAAGTTAGATATTTCTTTACCTAAACTTGCTATATGCACAGTAGTTTGTTTATGCGTTCGCACATAAGAAGTATGGTTTATATTAAGTAATGGATATTGACTTGGGCTAATTTCCACATCAAAATTTTTATCAAGATTTTTTCTATTTGTAACACTTGATACAGGCAATACTGTATGGTCATTATTTCTTTCTTCTGAGATAATGAGCACCGGGCGAGCTTTAACACTCATCTTATGCTGTTTAATGTCATAAAATGGAAGCCGTGATGTATAAATTTTACCTATCAATTACATCACCTCAGCATCTTCAAATTCATCATAATACATATCCCATACATGGTCGTATGGACGTACTTTCTCAGCATCTTTTTTTATGTCTTCAATAGAAAGTTCCTTATTGCCTTTTTCATCTGGTGCAAGTCCTTTTCTTGAGTTCTTCCATGAAATTTCTTCATGTGTCATTTTGCTAAGTTTCCAAGATGCTTTTTCGCCATAAGTCAATATAACATTTTTCAATATATACGCCGCTTCATCAGAAACTTTTTCTGTTGAACAATTTAGTTCACCTTCCATAAAATTATATCTTACTACTTTGCAAACCGGACCAAGTTTCCAGCCTTCAAATTTTTCGGAAAACATTGGTCTACCTAATATAGCTAAAGATTCTCTTTGGGCAAAATATAATAGTTTATGTAATTTCAACTCATCGATAGAGGTTCCTGTAATTTTTTTATACTCATCAATAATAAATTGTGCTACATTTAAAACTTTATCCATAATTGCACCTCCTTGCAGATAAAGTAAAAACCCACTATTTAGATGGACTGGTCATCGTGTGGGTTAAGTGCTTTCCGCATTTATATTTTACCATTACTGTCAAAAAGAGGCAACAAATAGTTTACTTTTTGCAATATCATCTTCGTAGCGTCACGAAAATGGTTTTTATATTGCTAAAAACGCACATTATTCAAAACCTTGCTATTATCACCGCCATATTTGACGCATACGCCGTTTTCGTTGGTTTCGCATAAAAGTATAAGCGTTGCTTTTTAAAACAAGCGTATACGCTAAATAAAAAGGCGGTTTTTCTTTACAAATTAAACCAATTATGCAATGCACCCAAAATAAAACCGATAACCAAAGTTACCCAAGGGTTAGATAAAAATGCTTTTACTTTTTCCATTGTTTCACCTCCATGCGTCCAATTTTTACATAAACATTTGACTATAAATTTTTATAGTCAAAAAAATACAAATTATTGGACTATGCTTTTTCAAAACCGTATTGTTTTAAGCTGCCGATGTTTTCTTTGTTGCTGTAAATAGCAAGATTAATATAATCCGTATGCTGATGTACTTCTCCGTCATCATCTACAACGCCGGTAACTTCACCAATACAAAACAGTTCTTCATCAGCAAGCAGCACTTCAAAGATAGTTGCTGTATCATCATTATTTTTTCTTATAAGGTATTCACCTTTAGAAACTAACATAAATTACCTCCATACTTTCATTTTTTCTGTCAAAGATTATATGTATACTTTGCAAAAATGCCGTTTTTTGCAAGCGACATAAATGTCGTTTGCAAAATTTGCTGTTTTTGCAATCTTGTTTATAACCGTGTCTATTTTGATACGGTTAAACTGGTCGATTTCGGCCAGTTTAAAATGTTCCCGGCATAAATGTCGGGAACATACCTTTACAATTTAAAGCTATTCGCATGATAGCATTAAAAAATAGAATAAAATGTAGGTGTTAGATTCCGTTCTGCTGCCACCAGATAGCTTTGCCTCTGATAACATCTCCGCCCGGTTTCAACTCTCCGTCACCGGGAATGTCTGGTAAAAACCATAAATCCCAACGCTCGCAAGTTGTACTCGGACCGTAATCGTCAATCTCCGCTGCTTCACAATGCGTCATCACAATGCGCGGATTAATGTCAAGGCCGAGTTCATCGCAAAGAATTGCAACCACCCTCGACATATTGTCAATCTGCTCTGCGGTCGGCGGATAATCACCAAAGTCGATAACGCCACCTGCATAAGCCTGCGCTCCTGCGCAGCAGCACATGGCAATGCCAATAGCTTCGCTGTTACGGCGCCATGTGTGGCTTTTTAATTCTGCAAAGTCATCGGTGGTAGCAATAATAGCACCGTCGTTATCAATGCAAAGGTGGTAATCGTTATAAAATTGATGATAGGCACCTGCCGTCCAGTGCAGATAAATATGGTCGATTTTATCTTTGGCTGCGCGGGCCATTACTCGCAGTTCATCCAATGTAATCCTTTTTTGCATAAATCAATCCACCTTTCTAAACGGGCTAAAAAACAGCGCCAACATGTGACGCTGTTTACCCGCATATACGCTTTTTAATTTCCAACCTAAATAAACACGCAGCTTAAACCATTTGCAGTACGGCTTTTCATAGTAATAGCACCACGTTGCGCTCCACCAGTTCCCGCCTTTTACAACGCTTTTAAACTGGCGGTTGTTTGGCTCGTTAATGTCCAGCAAAATAATGTTATCTTTACCGTTGACCGTCCTGCCGTTTACATAATAGCTGAACCCATAGTTGCTGTTGCGGTAAATCCACCACAAACGGCAGACATAGCGTTGAAAACGCTCCCACAAAGTAAAGTCCGGGTCTAACAATTCAACGTACCCCGGTATCATATGGTTATCGCCTTTATCCTCATAATGGTATTTGTAATGCCGATTAAAGTCATACTGGGCAAAGCCCGGCACAACTCCTTCCGTTACCATCCACTCAACGTCTAAAGGGTTATCGTAAGTCTGCCACCACTTTAAACACTTCGGCAGCTGTCCGCACTCATCGGCAAAAAACACTACAAACCAGTTCGTAAGGTAGGCAATGATAGTCGCCAGCACTTCTAATGCTGCTTGTAAAAACCATTTCATCTGCGCCCACTCCCCAGTTTATCGTTATTTTCCAGCCTATCAGGCACACCGTTGTTATTAAGGTCAACAAAACATCCGCCGATAAATGTAACAAAACCTATCATAGCAGGGCCAATCATCTCTTTAATAATTGCCAAAAGGTCTGCCAGAGCGGCTTTATCACCTTGCCACAAATAAATCCACGCTGCATAATAGGTAAGCACCAACACAAGCACAATTAAAAAATAACCGATAACAATCCATTGTATCGGCTTTTGCATATTATTTAGTTTTGCTTTAGCATCGGCGGCAAACGTGCTGATATAATCTTTTATTTTGTCAAGCATGTTTATCACCCCGGCGGCACTCTAACATATTTTGCTTCAAATGCTCAACGTCTCGTTCAATTCTTTTTGTAGAATTAAAAAGCGTTTTAATTTCAGCGTTCATCTTGGCCCTATCCTCGCGGCTCTTTTGCAGTTCTTTAGTGAGCTTTTCGATTGCGTCGCTGTTGCGGTTCAAACTGATATGAGATGCTTCGGCATCGGCTTCCATTTTCTCCCTAATTGCCCGCATTTCCACTTTTTGCGGCCTACTAAACAGCCAAACACAACAAAAAGTTGCTGCGCTAAAAAGCGCCGTCATTATTTCTAATTCCATTCTGCACCGCCTTGTAATTTATTAGCCTGCTGCGGCAGGAGTAATAGTGCCGGTAGTAGCAGCGGGAGATTGG
>ERZ780132.433-NODE-433-length-11531-cov-5.28111_pt1 | contig 11531 bp, 8 predicted proteins | sample MGYA00511569_ERZ780132 | MGnify/ENA primary metagenome ERZ780132 (study PRJEB29588, sample SAMEA2155030) | human gut metagenome | biome: human gut; feature: human-associated habitat; material: faeces | place: Denmark | collected 2008/2010 ... | reverse complement strand
CACCTCGTCGTTTTTCAACCACGATGCGGCCGTCGACCACCACCGTGTCGACATCCGACGCCTTGCCGCAATAGACCAGGTTCGAGACCAGGTCGTGGATCGGCTGCAAGTGGGGTTTCTGCAGGTCGACGACGATCAGGTCGGCCAGCGCCCCAGGGCGGATGACGCCCAGCTCACCCTCCGCATAGCCCATGGCGCGGGCGCCGTTGACCGTAGCCAGCTTCAGCGCCTCGTAGGCCGGGAGCGCCACGGGATCGCCCGTGGCGGATTTTTGCAGGAAGGCCGCCGTGCGCAGCTCCTCGAACATGTCGAGGTCGTTGTTCGAGCAGGTGCCGTCGGTGCCGATGGTCACCAGCGCACCCGCGGCCCGCATCTTCTCGACAGGAGCCACGCCGCTCGAAATCTTCATGTTGCTCTGCGGGTTGTGCGACACGGCCACCCCCCGCTGGGCCAGCGTGCGGATGTCGCTGTCGGTGACATGGATGCAGTGTGCGCCGATGGTCTTGTCATCGAGCATACCCAGCGCATCGAGGTGCTCGACGGGTGTCGCGGCGTATTTTTCGCGCACGATGCGCACCTCGTCCCGCGTCTCGGCGATATGGGTCATGAAATGCAGCCCCCATTTGCGGGCCAGCTCCTTGCCGCGCCGCAGGTTTTCGGGCGACACGGTATAGGGCGAATGGGGTGCGAGGGCAATCTGTATGCGGTCGCAGTCAGCAGCCAGCGCAACGGCCTTCTCCGCCTCGGGCAGCACCTCGTCGACATTGTTGTCGAAATAGTTGCAGCCCAGCATCGCGCGGATGCCCAGCCGCCGGGCGACCTCCACGCAGCGGTTCTCGTGGTAATACATGTCCACGAACGAGGTGACGCCGCCCAGGAGCATCTCGACGATGCCGAGCGTCATGCCCAGCGCCACGTCGTCGGCCGTCTGGCGCGCCTCGAAAGGCCATATATAGTCGTTGAGCCACTCCATCAGGGCGATGTCGTCGGCATAGCTGCGTTGCAGCGTCATGGCCGCATGGCAATGCGTATTCACAAGGCCCGGCATCAGGAGCCGGCCCGTGCAGTCGATGACCCGCACGCCGGGACTGCAGGTGCGGAACGCGTCGGCTTCGGAGCCGGACGCAGTGACGAGCGCGATGCGGTTGCCCGCGACGCCCACAGCCCCCGTGAAGGTTCTGGGTTCGTCCCCGGCCGCCGTCATCGGCAGGATCGTTGCGTTGGTAAACAGGATGTCCATATTATTTGTATTTCACTTTCACTTTGCCGGTCTTAATCTTGCGCGGCGGGGTGTCGATCGAATTGCCCTGCACGGTGATGACATCGCGTCCGTCCACGGAGTTCGAATAGACCTGGATCACCTTGTTGAACACGCCCGGTTCGCTCTTGTGGGGTTCGTAGGTGATGCGGATCACGCCCTGTCCGCCGGGCGGTACGGGACGTTTGGGGAACGACGCCTTGAGGCACGAGCACGACGTGATGACGCGCGTCACCACGAGCGGCGCCGTGCCGTCGTTGGTAAAGGTAAATTCCCGCACCAGGTCGCCGCCCTTGCGGGGTACGTCGCCGAAATCGTGGCCGGCGACCTCCATGCGAAGGTGCGCCCCCCGCGCCTTCGCGTCCTGCTGCGCCCCGGCCGTTTCCGGGGCCGGGTTTTGCGCCGCCGCCCCGGCATGTCCCGCCGTGAAGGCCAGGCACCCGAGGATTGTCAGTAATAAGGTTCGCATGTATACGCTCGTTTCAAAAATTACTCCATACGGAAAACATAAGTGATCGTCCCGCCCTGCAGCGTGGCGCGGCTCTCCGTGAAGCGGGCCTTCAGCGCCGCGCTCTTCGCCGCCTCGACAAGCTCGGCGGCATCGGTCGTCGAGCCTTTCGGTTCGTAGGAAGCGCCCGTCACCTTGCCCTTGGCGTCCACCGTAACGCGGATGACGACTTTCCCGCTCTTCGAACCGGGATACGAAGGTTTGGGCAGGTTGCCCACAAGGCCGCGTCCCTGGAGCCCCTGGTCGAGCTGGTCGAGCCCGTCGGGGTTCAGCCCCGGGCCGTCGCCGCTCGCCTTGTCCTCGCCCTGGGGCGCGCGGGGGTTGCCCGCATTGTCGGGTTCGTCGGCCCCGCCCTTGTTCATCTTGAACAGCGCTTTGGGGTTGGGCGTCTGCGTCGTCTCGTCCTTGCCCGCCACCTGCGCGGTCTGTTCCACGGGGGCGGCCTTGTCATGCACGCGGGGCTCGGTAGCCGCCTTCACGGGCGGCTTGGGGCGCTCGGGGACAGGCGGTTCGGTGAAATCGACCAGGATCGTATCGCCGGGTTTGTCGTGGATCTTCCGGAAATCGAACGAGACCAATGCGAACGAAGCGGCGATCAGCAGCACATAGCCTCCCGCCGCGATCGCCGCCCACCTGCGGGGCGACTTGCCGTTCGGGTCGTAATAGTACATAGGGCCTTTAATTCGGCGAGGTCGCCAGAATGAGTTTGTAATTGTTGTCCTTGGCTACGTTCATCACCTTGACGACTTCGTCGACGGCGACCGATTTGTCGCAATGAAGCGACACGGTAGCGTCTTTCTGCCCGTCAAGGCGCGATTTGAGCGCCCGTTCCACGCCCTCGACCGAACCCACGTCCTGCAATTCGACATAGTAGCGGTACTTACCGTGCCCCGTATCCTGAATCGACACCGTGGTCATCGCCTTGTCCTTAAGCTGGTTCGAGCTCTTGGGAAGCATCAGCTTCAGGGCATTGGGGTTGATCAGCGTCGTAGCGATCAGCAGGAACAGCAGCAGCAGGAACATCAGGTCGGTCATCGACGATGCCGAGAAGGATTTATCGACTTTCGATCCGTGTTTGATTGCCATAGCGCGTTATTTTTGAACGGGTTGATTCAGGATGTCCATGAAGGCGATCGAGTTGGCCTCCATCTGGAAGACCAGCTTCTCGATGCGTGCCACGAGGTAGTTGTAGCCGAAATAGGCCGGGATGCCGACGATAAGACCGCCGACCGTGGTGACCATCGCCACGTACATGCCGCTGGCCAGCAGGCTCAGGTCGACCGTGCCGCCCGCAGCTGCCATGTCCATGAAGGTCTGCACCATACCGAGCACCGTACCGAGGAAACCGATCATCGGGGCGCCGCCGGCGATCGTCGCCAGAAAGGGAAGGCCGTTTTCGAGCTTCGAGACTTCGAGGTTGGCGACGTTCTCGATGGCGGTCTGCACGTCGCTCATCGGGCGGCCGATGCGCTCGATGCCCTTCTCGATCATGCGGGCGATCGGCGTGTCGGTCTTCTTGCACAGGTTCACGGCCGTATGGATCTTGCCGTCGGAAATGTAGTCGCGGATGCGGTTCATGAAATTCATGTCCAGCACCGACGCCTTGCGGATGGCCATGAAGCGTTCGACGAAGATGAAGATCGTCACGCCGCCCAGCGCCAGCAGCGGCCACATCAGCCAGCCGCCCATCGAAAACAGTTTCCAAAGTCCCATGCGGGTTTCTTCACTGGTGGCCACTGCCTCGGCGGCCTGCAAAAATGTCATCATAGTTTAAAGAAAAATTGTTATTGTTTGATTCGAGTTCTTTTTCTGCCGTTCAGTTGTTTTCGTCCTTCTTATCCATAACGGGCCGCAGGGCCGAAAGCGTATCCGCCGGCTGCCGCAGCCGCTCCTTTTCCTCGCGGGCGGCCTGCCGCCGGGCTTCGCGCCGCGCCTTGCGTTTCTTGTTGGTGAAGCGCTCCCTGATACGCCGCCGCAGATCCCGGAAATTATTGAAATCCTCCTTGAAATAGATACCGATGCCGGTCTCCTGCAGACCCTGGTTCTCGTCGAAACGGTCGATGGTCTGCGTGAAGGCCTTGGCCTTGAGCGTCCCGGCACGGTCGATCAGGTAGGTGATGTACGCCTCGCCCATGAAGTTGGACATCGAACTGTTCACAGCCTGCTTGTTGTCGATCAGGTAGTTGCCCTCGACCTCGACGAACAGGCGGTTGTTGATCAGGCTCTTCGAAAGGCCGAAGTCCACTTCGTCGCTGGTCAGTTCCGATTTGGGACGGTAGCGGATGACGATGTTGTAGTCGTCATTCGAGAGTAGGTTGCTCACCATGTTCGACACGAATTCCAGACCCGTGGCGGCCGAGACCGAGGTGCCGATGTTCGACGACGACGAGCTGTTCTCGCCCATGAAGCTGTTGAACAGCAACAGGTAGGCGAACTGCGTATCGACCGTCTCGGGCGTGGTGAGGGCATTGGCGATCACGGTCTGCGTCTCGGGGTCGGTGCCGGGGACATGCACGTCGAAGGTGACGGCCGGGTTGGAAAGCCGCTCGCCGAGGTGGATGACGCACTCCACGGGCACCGAACGGTCAGCCGCGAGGTTGTCGGACGTACCCTGCAACAGGGGCTGCAACGACGCCTTGAGCTTGTAGATGGCGTTGATGTTGAGCATGGCATCCATCGGCGAGCCCGTCCACTGGATTGTGGAGCCATCCTCGATGACGAACTTCTTGTTGATGATGTTCTGCAGCGAGAAGAGGAAGCTCCCCTCGGTGATGGTATAGTCGCCGTACATCTCGAAGACGTTGGAACGGGGGTTGATCTGCAGGTTGAGCGTACCGTCGCCGCGCGCCCGGAGCGTATTGCCCGAGACGGTGAGTTCGACCTCGACGCCCGGCCGCACGTTCAGCGCCAGCGAGATATCCATCCGGCTGCCGGCGTCGGACTTCTGCTGCCGCTTGCGTTCGAACATCATTTTTTTGCGGGCGAGGTTGTCGACGGTATCGGCCCTGGCCGGTTCCCTGAAGGTCACGAAGTCGGCGCTCGAAATATTGGACTTGCTGGACAGCGGCATGAAGAACGACGAACGGTCGTCGGTCGTGGCGGCGATATCCATCTTCACGAGCCCCTTGTCGCCCGAAATGCGGGCGGAACCCGTGGCGTAGACCTTGCCGTAGAAAGAGTCGTTGTCCTGCGGGGTGGTGTTGAGCACCATCATCTGCCGGGGTGCGACGTGTACGTCGTAGGCGATGTTCGAGAGGTGTTGCAGGCTCAGGTCGATGTCGAAGCGCCCCTCGTTGCCCTCGGGGTCGAATATCGGGACGTTCGAAGCCCGGAAGCGGTTGCCCTTGACGCTCAGCACCGCCCGGGGCATGGTGTAGGGCACCTGTGTGAAATCGACGCACGTCGACAGCCCCGTGACGCGGATTTCGCCCGTGAGGTCGGCCTCGCGGCGCTGCCCCTGGAGCACCAGGTCGGCGGAGGCGTGCCCCCGGGTATCGGAAATGACGCCCGTGAGGATCGGGTCGAGCAGCCCCATGTCGAGGCTGTCGACGTCCAGACGGGCATAGTAGCGCACCTGCGACGGGGCGTAGAAGCCCCGCACCAGCGTATCGCGCTTATGGCGGTCGGTGACGGTAACCCCCGCACGGTTGCGCAGGAAATCCCAGCGCGAGGTGAGGCGCAGCGGCGGTGCGGGTATGTCGTTGACCTGAAGGCTGTCGAGCAGGATGTCGGCCGTGATCTCGCCCGCATGGAGCGCTGATTTCATCGTCGCGGAGCCGTTGGTGCGCCCCTCGAAGACGTAGCCCATGCGTTCGATGACCTGCGTGAAGGGCGCGAGGTCGAAATTGCGCAGGCGCAGCGTCACCGAATCCTCGCGGCTGCGCGATGCGATGCCGTCCAGCAGCAATTCCTGCTCGCGGTTCATCACGAAGAACTTGTCGATCACGACCTGCGCCGTGTCGATTTGTATCTTGTGGGCGAAAATCTGCCAGGTCTTCGAGCCGCGGGTGATGTGCGACGGCAGGATGCGCAGGTCGACGATGCGGCCGTTGGGCCCGTGCTCGTCGACTACGTCAGCCCGGACGCCCACCAGTCCGGATACCTTGCGCAGCGTATCGTTGAACCCTGCCGAAAGCTGCACGCGCCCCTGCTTGGCACCGCCCGTGAGCGAAAGCCCCGGCAGGTGGAGCATACCCGCATAGAGGTCTTCGGCCGAAGCATAGACCGTGAGCGAATCGCCCCGGTTCGAAGCGTTGACGTTGAGCCGCGTGGCCAGCATACGTTTGCGTTCGATATATTCCGAAGTCGCCTTGAGCGAAAGCTGGTCGCTCGCGGGGTTGAAAAGCAATTGCAGCGACGAGCCATCGGCGACCTGCAGGCCGGGTGAGATGGCATCTGCGATCGGGTCGATATGGCGGACGTCGACCGAGAGGAGCGAATAGTCGTTGGCGACGGCCACCCCCGATGCGCGGGGCACCGACTCCTCGTCGCCGTGCCGCAACAGGGGCAGGTATTTCCAGGCACTCGCACGCAGGTAGCGGAAGACCTCGCGGTAGCTGGTCTTGCTGCGGAACGTGGCGTCGGCGAAGTCCGAGCGCAGTTCGACCAACTTGCTCCGGGCCGAGTTCTCGCCCGTGACGGTCATGCTCTTCGACGTGAGCTGCTTGTCGTTATAGCGGTAGAGGACGTCGGTAACCCGGATGCGGCCGTTCAGGTCGTCGAGCGAGCGGCCGCCGGCCTTGGCGACGATATGCGCCGAAAGTTCCGAGACCGAGTCGCGGCGGTTGACATGCAGCCGGGCCAGGTCGGCACGGCGCAGATCCATCGTAAAGTCGTAACGGGGCACCGAGTCGTTGAAGTCGACCATGCCGAGGAAATCGAAATCGAGGTTGGGGTCGCGTGCCGTGATACGGCCGTCGAACTCGCGGTTGCGCAGCCGCCCGTCGAGGCGCAGCGAATCGTAGACATAGCCGTTGAAGCCCAGCTGCGTGACGTTGCCCACGACATTGGCGTCGGTGAAACCACGCCCGACGACGCCATCGACGAAGGCCGTAAGCGTGGCGTTGCCCAGCAGGTCGCGGCGGCCGAGCAGTTCGCCCAGCCTGAGGTTGCGCGCGGCCACATCGCCCTTGACGCTGCTGCGCCCGTCGCGCAAGGGGCTCATCTGCAGGTTACAGTCGATGCCGCCCACGTCGGTCTTGGCACCCACCCGCATGTCGAACGACGAGAGCAGCCCGCGGAAACGGGCGTTGACGTCGATGTCGCCCGAATTCCCGAGGATCGCGACCAGCTTGTCGGAGAGCGCACGGCCGCCGATGCCGGCAGCCAGGGCGTCGATGGATTCGGCCGTGGAGGTCAGGCGCGGGATCGTCAGGTCGAAATGCGTCGCGCGGATGTCGGGCAGCCCCTTGATCGCGGCGTCGGCCGTGAACCACGTCCCCTGGCCCACCTGTAGGCTCCTGACCTTGCCCGTGAAGTCGGAGACGACGCCCGCGACCTCGATGTCGATATTGCTGAAAACGGTATGCCACCCGCGGAGCCGCGGGGCGAAATAGGCGATGTCGTCCGTGGAGACGGTGCTGTTGCGCAGCTTGCCGTCGATGCGCACCTCGCCCAGGAAATCCTTGTAGCCGGCCCACGAATCGCCGACGAGCGAAATGTAGGGGATGTCGACGTTCGAACGGGGCGTGACGACGGAGGTATCCTCGAAGCCCAGCGCACCGTTCGTGAGGTAGAAACGTCCCGAGAACCGGTCGAGCACGAAGCCGCTGCGCTCGCGGGCCGACATGGCCTCGATGGTGGTGTAGATCGACTGCCCGTCGATGGTGAAGTCGCCGACACGCGCCGAGATGCCGTAGAGGTGCATGTGGCTGAAGTCGATGCCGAATTCGGGGTCGCGCCGCGTGAGCCGCTCCAGGCAGAGATCCATGCCTTCGATGGAAGCCTTGCGCAGCGACAGGCGGAAATTGCCCTTCCGGGGCTTGTCGGGGTCGCTGATGCGGTTGACGATCTGCTTGATGTTCATCTCCCCCTCGGGGGTCTCGCGCAGGTAGAGCTTCGCCCCGCTGATCTCGCCGCGGCTGAACACCACCCCGCCGCCGAAAATGCCCAGCCCCGTGATGTAGGCGTCGAGGCTGCCGACGTAGAGCAGCGTGTCGCGCTGGTAATCCTCGACGTAGAAACCCTTGACCTTGACCTTGCTGAAAAGCCCGATGTCCACGCGGTCGATGCTCACGGTGGTTTCGAGCTTCCTGGATACCATGCGCACGGCTTTCTGTACCACGTAGTTCTGCACGGCGGGAATATCGAGCAGCAACGAAAGCACCATGGGCAGAATTATCAGCAACAAAACCGCTACCGAGAACACCTTTCCCAATATTTTTATACCTTTGCGCATTGATAGGTCGTTATAACCTGCAAATTTAACTAAAATAGTTAAAAAAAACGAAAAACCGGATGGATATTACAATTCTCGGCATCGAATCCTCGTGCGACGATACGTCGGCTGCCGTGATCCGCAACAACCTGCTGCTGTCGAACGTGATCGCCTCCCAGGCCGTGCACATTAAATACGGCGGCGTGATCCCCGAACTGGCTTCGCGGGCGCACCAGCAGAACATCATACCGGTGGTCGACACGGCACTCCGAGAGGCCGGGCTCACCGTCGGGGAGATCGATGCCATCGCCTTCACGCGCGGCCCCGGGCTGCTGGGTTCGCTGCTCGTCGGGGTATCGTCCGCCAAGGGGCTCTCGGTGGCGCACGACATCCCGATGGTCGAGGTCAACCACCTGCAGGGGCATATCCTCTCGCACTTCATCGACCTGCCCGACCGCGAACTGCCCCATCCCGGCTTCCCGTTCCTCTGCCTGCTGGTCAGCGGCGGGCATACGCAGATCGTACGCGTGGATTCGCCGCTCGATATGGAGATCATCGGCACGACGATCGACGACGCCGCAGGCGAAGCGTTCGACAAATGCGCCAAAGTCATGGGCCTGCCCTACCCCGGCGGCCCGGTGATCGACCGCCTGGCAAAGGAGGGCAACCCCAAGGCGTTCCGCCTGGCACACCCCCATGTCGACGGCTACGACTATTCGTTCTCGGGGCTCAAGACCTCGTTCCTCTATATGCTGCGCGACGCCGTGGCCGGCGACCCCGATTTCATCGAGCGCAACAAGGCCGACCTCTGCGCGTCGCTCCAGAGCACGATCGTGGAGATCCTGCTCGACAAACTGGTACGGGCGTCGAAGGACACGGGCATCCGCGACATCGCCATCGCCGGGGGCGTATCGGCCAACTCGGGACTGCGCAACGGCATCGTCGAGCAGGGCCTCAAGCGCGGCTGGCGCACGTTCCTGCCGGAATTCAAGTTCACGACCGACAACGCCGCGATGATCGCCATGGCAGGCTACTACCACTACCAGCACGGCGACTTCTCGTCGCTCGACGTGTCGCCCGTGGCACGGCTCGAAGAGCTGTAATGCGGCCGGGAAGATGAAACGGCTCGCGGCATTCGTGCTGCTCCTGGCGGGGATCGGCAGTGCATACGCCGGCGACGGCGATGCGGAGCGGCTTCGCGCATGGCGCGCCGGGGAAAAGGTCTCGGAAGAAGCGGTGGCGGAATACGGCATCGACCGCTGTTTCGCCAGTTCGGAGATCGGCGACGCACTCTTCGCGCGCATGTACGGCAAATCCTACAAGCCGGACTGCACCGTCCCCCGCTCGGAGCTCCGCTACCTGCGGGTGCTGCACCGCAACCTCGCAGGCGAAACCCTGCTGGGCGAACTGGTCTGCAACGAGGCCATAAGCGGCGACCTGCTGGAAATCTTCCGGATGCTCTACGACGCGGCCTACCCCATCGAACGCATGGTGCTGATCGACGAATACGACGCACAGGACGGCCCTTCGATGCGGGCCAACAACTCTTCGGCATTCAACTTCCGGTTCATCGCGGGAACCGGAGTGCTCTCCAACCACAGCCGGGGCATGGCCGTCGACATCAACCCGCTCTACAACCCTTATGTCAAAACGAACGGCGGCCGCACGGTCGTCGCCCCCGCGGAAGCTGCCCCATATGCCGAACGGAAGCGGGATTTCCCCTACAAGATCGCCGAGGACGACCCCTGCTGCCGGGAGTTCCTGCGCCACGGGTTCACCTGGGGCGGCCACTGGAAAAGCCTGAAGGACTACCAGCATTTCGAGAAAAAGCAATAGCCGCCCGGAAGCCTCAGCACTGCGCAGGGAGGCCGCCCGCGGTTATTTCGGGAGGGCAACGATCGATTCGGGAGCGCTCCCGGGTATTCCGGGACAGCATCCGGCCAGTTCGGGACAACACAAAGGCTCCCGACCTCGAAAGGTCGGGAGCCTTTTTTCCTCCGGGCATCCCCGGATTTTCCGGAGACCGGATTATTTTACGCCGAAGAGTTTTCCCTTCAGCGAAAAATTGTCGTACTCGGCTTTGAGCGAAGCCATCAGATCGCGCACCGACTGGATCTTTTCGGCCCGCCATGCGTTGGCGCCGCAGAAGGCATAGCCGTTCTGCAATTTTCCCTTGAAGGCGTTGTAGAGCGCCAGCATGATGCAGTAAGGGCTGTGCGTCACGTCGCACGTCTTGATGCAGTCGAACGGGCAGTTCTTGGGGCGTTTCAACCCCTCCTTCACCCGGTCGAGGAACGAGCTGTGGATGGCCCGCCCCGGCATGCCCACGGGGCTCTTGATGATCTCGATATCCTGCTGCGTGGCGTCGAGGTAGCTCTGCTTGAAGGCCGGGTCGGCATCGCACTCGTCGGTCGTGACGAAGCGGGTGCCCATCTGCACGCCCTCGGCGCCCAGCGACATGATGCGGTAGATATCCTCGCCGTTAAAGAACCCGCCGCCGGCGATGACGGGGATATGGCAGCCGTGCTCGGCCTCGAACGCATGTACTTCGGCGACGATTTCGGGGACGATGCTCTCGAGCGCATAGTGCTCGTCGACAAGCTGCTCCTCCTTATAGCCGAGGTGGCCGCCCGCCTTGGGGCCTTCGACCACGATGGCGTCGGGAATGTACTTATATTCTGCAAACCATTTCTGGCACAGCAGTTTCGCGGCGCGCGCCGACGATACGATGGGTGCCAGTTTGGTTTTGGCTCCTTCGGTAAGGAACGACGGCAGGTTGAGCGGCAGCCCGGCGCCCGAGAAGATGATGTCCGCCTTCTCGGCGATGGCGGTTCTGACCATGTCGGCGAAATTGGACATGGCGACCATGACGTTCACGCCGACGATGCCTTTCGTGGCCTCGCGGGCCTTTTTCAGTTCCTGTTTCAGCCCCCAGATCGAGGCCGTACGGTAATCTTTCGAATAGTCTTTGTAAATCACTCCCAGGCCGGCCGACGAAATGACGCCGATGCCGCCCTGGTCGGCAACGGCCGAAGCCAGCCCTGCGAGCGATATGCCTACGCCCATACCGCCCTGCACGATGGGGACGGGAGCGAGCAAATTTCCGATTTTCAATGCTTTCATTTTGTTGTGGATTAGTGCAAACCTAATTAACCGCACCAAAGGTACGAAAAACAAAACGGAACACACCATATCCCATACGAATTAATTGTTAATTCTCTGCCGGGCGGCGCCGGAACCGTCGGGAAGGCACGGGCGGAGGATGCAGCGCCCCGTCATGCCGCCGGGGAGCGGGAATTACAGGAACCGGACACCTCTCACCCGGGCGCGGTTGCGGCCGGGGGCTTCGCGCTCGACGATACCGGTCACCACGTCGGCGGCACCGTGGC
>ERZ780132.416-NODE-416-length-11845-cov-4.92875_pt1 | contig 11845 bp, 18 predicted proteins | sample MGYA00511569_ERZ780132 | MGnify/ENA primary metagenome ERZ780132 (study PRJEB29588, sample SAMEA2155030) | human gut metagenome | biome: human gut; feature: human-associated habitat; material: faeces | place: Denmark | collected 2008/2010 ... | reverse complement strand
ACCTGAACATTGTATATCCTGTCAATGCAGGGACGCTTAACGCTACACGTCCGCATATTAGTACATATATCTCAGGTTAGTGGCGTTTTTTTGAAGAATCAATGTTAGAGCAGTTGTACAGATACACTCACGAAAATAATAATGCCTTGTCGGTACGGAAAATGCTTTCAGCGGTGTTGCGATATATTTCACAGTTGGGCTTTAATAATAATCGGTTTTTCGACAGTCTGTACGCCCACCGAAAGGTGGGCGTTGTTGTTTTATCGGTGAAAAAATGGTGAAATTGTGCTTACAGACAAAATCTGCTTGAAAAAGAGCTTGTTTTATGTTAAAATAAAATAAGTATGTTATAGGCTGTCGCAAAGGACAGCGGGAAAGAGGTACAATTTGGATACATTTGGTGAACAGCTTGTTAAAAAGGCAACAACAGGTGCAGACTGGGCAAAGAGAATAGGTATTGCGGTACTGGGACTGGTGTTAGCTACTGTGCTTATGTGGCTTTCGTTCTTTACCGGATTTATGATTCTGACAATGCTTGCTGTCGGCGCACTTTTCGGTCTTGTGTGGCTGCTTACGGGCATGAGCTATGAGTATGAATATATACTTACGAATGACGATCTTGATATAGACAAGATTACGGGCAAGAGAAAGAGAAAACGTCTTATTACGCTGAAAATGAATACAGTTGAGGAATTCGGCATTTATGACGGCACGAACGGAACTAATGCGGACGCTACCGTAATAGCTTCAGACGGAACGAATATAAACGCTTACTATCTCATTGCAAAGCATAAGACGCACGGCAGAACAATGCTGATATTCTCTCCCGATGCAAGAATGGTCGAGATGATACTCACAACATTACCCTATAAAGTAAAGCAGGAAGCAACACAGCGTATCAACGCAATAAAAGCCGATAGCGAAAAGGAATAAGCGAACACTGTCTATCGGGAGGGTCAATGTCAACGACACGCAAAAAGAATAACATTTTCAAAGTGATACTGTCGGGCGTTACTGCGGCGGTAATCATTGCGGCAAGCGCAGGATGCGGTACTGTAGATCTGACTATGGGCAAGAACAACAAGAACAGCAGTGACAACTCTGTTGTTGAGGTGATAATGCCTGCGCAGACAACCACGACCGTGACCACCACAGCGGTCATAACAGAAGCACCGATGCCTGTGAAATCATACGGTGACGATTTTGTCAGATGCAATGCGGCTATATGTTACGACCTTACGGACGGTAAGGTGATATACAGCAAGAATGCGGATAAAAAGGTGTTCCCTGCAAGCACCACAAAGATACTTACCGCACTCACTGCCATTGAGTACACTGCGCCCGAATATGAGTATTATGTGGGCAGTGAGCTGGGGCTTGTTGCCAGGATTCAAGTATGTCGTGGATTGCAGAAGGCTCAAGTCTTTGCAGAAATGAGATACTGACAGCTATGCTTGCTCCTTCGGGGAACGATGCGGCATATACCATAGCGGTAAACGTGGCAAGGAAGCTGTACGGCGATGACATAAGCGATAATGACGCTGTAGCGTATTTTGCGGTGCTGATGAACGATTACGCAAAGAAGCTGGGCGCAAAAAACACGCACTTTACAGTGCCGGACGGGTACCACGATGATGAGCATTATACCACGGCGGAGGATATGCTACAATTCGCAATTGCGGCAACGCAGAGCCAGACGATATGCGATATAACATGCCAGCCGCTTGCTATAGTATATGACGAGCAGGGGAATGTTCACAGCTGGGATAACGGAAACAAGCTCCTTACCGACACCACAATTCCTTATGAGGTATACGGAATGAAAACGGGATTTACCGATGAGGCAGGCTTCTGCTTTATAGGATATGCAGGTATGAACGGCAAGAAGATACTTACACTGGTATATGGCGGAGAGGTGGAAAACCGCTATGCCGACACAAAGAAGCTGATGGATCTGGGCTTTGATATTTATGATGAAAATCACGACTACTATACGGTAGAAGAATAAACAAGGATGACGAAGATGAAGATATTATCCATAGAAAGCTCGTGCGACGAAACTGCGGCGGCAATAACCGAGGACGGAAGAAAAGTAATTTCGTCGGTTATAGCAACTCAGATAGACGAACACAAGCTGTACGGCGGAGTAGTACCCGAAATAGCTTCACGCAGACATTGCGAGAATATTACCGGAGTATGTGCCGAGGCTCTTGAAAAGGCGGATATGACGCTTGACGATATTGACGCAATAGCGGTGACGAACGCACCCGGTCTTATAGGCGCACTGCTTGTCGGGGTAAACTTTGCAAAGGGGCTTGCGCTTGCAAAAAACAAGCCGCTTATCGCTGTGCATCATATCAAGGGGCATATAGCGGCAAACTACATAACGCACCCTGAGCTTGAGCCGCCGTATCTGTGTCTTGTGGTTTCGGGCGGACACAGCCATATAGTAAAGGTAAACAGCTATACGGAGCTTGAAACGGTAGGTAAGACGACCGATGATGCGGCAGGTGAGGCATTCGACAAAGCCGCAAGAGCAATGGGCTTTCAGTATCCGGGCGGAGTGCATATCGACAGAGCGGCAAAGCAGGGTGACGCAAAGAAGTATAAGCTGCCAAGACCTGCGACCAAAAATCCGTATGATTTCAGCTTTTCCGGACTTAAAACCGCTGTTATCAACCTTATACACAACAACGAACAAAAGGGCATTGAAACTGATGTAAATTCGCTTGCCGCCAGCTTTCAGGACACTATCACGTCTATACTTGCGGAAAAATTCATGGCGGCGGCAGATGAGTTTGGTTACACAAAGCTTGCACTTGCAGGCGGTGTAGCGGCAAACTCTATGCTCCGTGACAAGCTGTCGGAAATGGCGAGTGACTGCGGCAAGCAGTTCTATATGCCTGATATTTCGCTATGCGGCGATAATGCGGCTATGATAGGCTGTCAGGGATATTATGAGTATCTGGCAGGAAATACGGCTGATATGTCGCTGAATGCGTATGCTACAAAGAAGCTGCATATGCTGTAAAATATAGATTTATACAAACAAAAAAGCAATCCGCCGTCAACGGTTAATTCCGTGACGGCGGATAATTTGATATTCAAACGGATTTTCCGATCATATAGCGTCAAGATTCAATGTCCAGCTGTTTATCTTATATGTTCCGTTATCGAGCAGATATTCTATCTTTGCACTGCGGTGAGCCTCGTACAAGTCGAGATAAGGCACTGTTGCGGTAAAGCCTGTATCGGTAATATCGGAAATGATGCAGGCTGTAGTATCCCATATATTCTTTCCGTCGGAAACAGCGTCGGTATTTTTGTACAGCTTGCCGTTTATATCCTTGTAGAATGCGGTTTCGTCCGCAAGGTTCTTATAGAACGTGCTGTCAAGATATTCTTTTGTGAAATACTTCTCGGTATCGGCTTTAAGCGAGGCGAGAGTATCATAAACGCTTTCTACGGGAGAGTAGCAAAAGCCGTTATCATCGGTTACCGATGCGGAATTATCTACAGGCAGGCTGCAACGGTTATAGATAGCGTAAAACTTGTCCGCTATGGGCATATTCAGCTTTACGGTTTCTTTGGCGGATTCTTCGGTCAGTGCGGTCGTTTTATATTCAGACGATACCGCAGAACTGCTTTCCTGCTGTGATACGGCAGAAGGTGTATTCTCAGCCGCACAGGCAGCTATTGCAGAAAGGAATTAATCAGAGAATCGCTATACAATGGGATTTTCCGATAACCTTTGAAATGGCAAGAGCCTACCAAAAGGCAAACGGCAAGTATTTAAGGCAAAATCAATGGGAGGACATCACATTGGTAATGAGCCTTGAACTCGGTAGATAAAAAGATAACCCTGTATCAGACGGTTAAACCGTCGGGTACAGGGTTTTTCTGTGCCTAAAATATGTAGAAAGCTCAAAACGACTGTCAGAAAGGCGGAATTACTATGGAAAAGAAAGTAACAGCAAGAAGTCCCATAGCACAGAAAGAGGAAAATGTCAAGACTGTTTTGAAAACATTTCTCTTGACAGCGAAATTATAGCCGAGGTCAATTAAATTTTTATGGGATGGAGTAACTCTCCGTCCTTTACTTTTTCGGTGAGATGTGGTATAATAAGGCAAGGTCGGACAGACCGATAAACCAGAATTTATATTGAAAGCAAAATGAAAAATTATGGGGAACATATTTTTTATTATAATAGAGCTGATTTTTTGCTTCTTATTGGTAACAGAAGGCTTCCTATGGCATAAAAGTTTGTCGAAAAAGAAAGCCTTGAAAAGAGAGAAGAAAATAACGAAGAAAAACAATGTGGAAAAATCATGTGACGGCAAAATACATATGTCCGAAGATTTGTATTGGTGTAAGCACTGGGAACATAAATGGCATGGAAGATTTGAAACCTGTGTTTCTGATTATATTGAGGCAGGCGTTTTACTACAAATTCATTGTATTGCGATAGAGCATGAAAGAGGTGACAGCTGGCTTGTTCGTGGGTTTAATACATCGGATTTTCAAAAGAAAATCAGGGAAGCTGTTCATACATTTCAAGTAGAAATGGGATTTCCGCAAGAACGGTATGATATGGGCACTCATATATGGTATTATAATCCTGATGGCAGTTCATGGCATGGTGTAGACGACATTCCTATGAGAGTTGCGATTACATTTTATCACCCCGATAAAGTCGAAGAAGAAGCTTTCAGACTGCTACAACAGCAAATATATGAAATTTTGTGGGAAGTGTTGGATAACAGAGGATAACAAATTCCAGTTTTGATTTGACTTAATTCATAACATTTATTAACTGTTATATCTTATCCTCGTGAAGTCCGCAACCCCTTGAAAATGCTAAATTTGTAGCGAGTGAGTTTGCCCTTATGCTTTCCCTTGTGTTATATCCTTTTCCCTCATGTTACGAATGCTCACAAGGGCAAAATTAAGGGAAAGAAAATCCAGTAACAAATTATAACATGAAATGAAAATGGCAGGAAGAACGGATTGAAATGCTTTCAAAACTTTTAGAAAATTAAGGAAAGGACAGATAAGATATGAGATTGATTTATGCAAGATATAATCCGCAATGTAATAGCATAGATGTAACCACGTTTGAAAATGTAGTGCTTAGAATTGATTGCAATAAGGCAGAGGAAGGATTGAGAACTACTCCCGGCTCCCAGTGTTCGTTGAATGCTTTGGCTATTGATAATCCATTAGAATATGCAAGATTATACTTGGATGGAGAAATGCAAGTATGGGTTGATGCAGAGGATCGTTTAGATACGTGGTGATTTTGCTAATATAATATCATGATAGAGGTCTAGTACTAAAAATTCCAGAAAAATATATAGAACGTACGGTTATTCCATAATAAGAGGCAGGAATCTTAAGTTTCTAGATGTTTGAATTTTGCCTTAAGGTAAATAGAGAGGACACATTGATTTTTCAGTGTGTCCTCTCTATTTAAAAATATTTTTAAATAGTCCTTGTAAAAAGACAAAACGTATGCTATAATCTATTTAAAGAGATTTTTAAATAGGTAAAAGATATGAGAGAAACTAACATTTTTAAAGTGTTGGCAGATAGCCAGAGAAGAGCCATTCTTATGATGTTGAGAAATGAGCGATTAAATGCCGGAGAGATTGCTGAAAAATTACAGATCACACCGGCTGCTCTTTCTTATCATTTAAAATTATTAAAAAACGCAGATTTGATATCTGAATATAAAGAGAAAAACTTTGTTTATTATGAAATCAACACTACGGTTTTCGATGAATTAATTATATGGGTTAACCAGTTTGGAGGAAAAAAAGTATGAAAAAAATAATGTGGATAGTAGCAATGATACCAGTTGTAGTTACAAGTGTTGTACTACAGTTTATGCCTGATATTATACCTATGCATCATGACTTGGAGGGAAACACTGACAGATGGGGAAGTAAAACAGAAAGCTTTATTTTTCCGGTAATTATTTTGTTTATTACACTGTTTTGGCACTTGCTAATCTATGTGTTTGAGAAAAAATCAAAAAATGCAAATACAGAAAAGGAACAGATGGAAGCAAAATCTTCTGCAAAGGTATTATGTGTTGTAGGAATTTCGCAAGCAATCATGTTCGGGATTATGCATTATTTTATTCTTTATTCTTCTTGGATACAGGCAAATGCAGGTGGTGAACATGCGGTTATTGACATTGCAAAAGTTTCATGTATTTTGTGTGGTATTATATTTATTGTATTAGGAAATTTTATGACAAAGGCAAAACGAAATGCAGTAGTGGGAGTTCGAACCGTTTGGAGTATGCACAATGATAATACATGGAGAAAGAGTAACCGCTTTGGTGCAATATGTATTATTATTACGGGGTTATTGACTATCATTACAACCGTATTTACAAGTGGGATGACTGGCACAATCTTTATGTTGATTTATTTATTATTAGCAACAATTGTAACTGTGGTATACTCAAAAAAGATATATGATAAGGAAATAAAAAAATAATTTGTATCTTTATGCGAGAGGGTGAAATTCCAGTCTTTTACGGAGAGATAACAAACGAAGGGAGGCAATTGCCTCCCTTCGTTTGTTATCTACTCCTTCCACGGTTTGGTGGAGAATATGGTCTTGTTAACTCTCGCTCCTTTATGTCCTGTTTCTTAGATATAAGCCTATCGTGTAGAGACTGTGGCTTTTCTCCATACCGTTGTTTCCAATTCTTAAGGCTGTCCTGATAATCCCCATAAGCTGTCTCTGACTTATGAAATGCTTTGTAGAAGGCTTCCGCATTCTGATACCCGTATTCCTTTACGATATGGGATAATCGGGCTTTCATTCGGGAAATACGTTCCTCCAATCCGGCTATCTCTGTTGAAAGTTCGGAACGCCTTTTTGCTTTGAAGATACCTTTGCTGTCGGACAGTTCAATTTCAAGGTCACTTCGCTGTTTCTCGAGTGCAAAAATTGCTTTATTCTGTTCTTGCAGCTTTTGATAAATTTCGCATAAGTGCTTGTAAGAAACTGCTTCCGTTGATGGCTGCGGTCTTGGCGGTATGGCAGGAGTTGAAGCAACGGTTGTCGAAACAGCGGTTGTTTCTTTTGCTTTTGTTGTTGTGGCGGCGGTTGTAACGCTGACGGTGGCAGGAAGCGTGCTTTCCTCATATATTGTACCGCTTGTTGCGGCGGATGAGGAGGAAAATCCGGTTCCGCTTTGGTTACCGTCAACATAAGCTACTCCCTCGGCTGAGCAGGCTGGGACGGAAAGAATGACCGACACGGCAAGAATTATCGCCGCTTTTTCATTTGTTGATCTTTTCATTTTACCCTCTTGTTTTATCTGCGTATTATGAGATATTGTACTTGTATTTTAACACAAGGGCTTCGAATAGTCAACGGTATGTGTTACAAAAATCAACGGTACGAAATCCGATATATGCTACACTTTAGATAAATGAACTGTTTATTTTATGTTTTCAGATCGTTTATATTCATTACGGAGGCTCAGATGGTTAAATTCGGAGAAAGAGTAAAGCAGTTAAGGCTAAGTGCAGGCATGACGCAGGAACAGCTGGCTGAAAGGATATGGGTGACAAAAGCGGCAATAAGCAATTATGAATTGTCGGAGCGTAACCCTTCTCCCGAAACGATAATCAAAATAGCCGGAGTATTCGGTGTTACGACAGACTATCTGTTAGGGCTTGAGGATAAGAGAAGCCGAACACTTGATATAAGCGGACTTTGCGAGGAGGATATACGCTTTTTGCAGTCTGCGGCGGCTCTGCTGAAAAAGAAAAACGCAGTGAAAAAATCCGTTGCAGAACGTTGACAGCCGCTGTATTACGATGTATAATAGCTATATTGTACATTAAACAGATAGAAACGGTAGACTTAAAGGAGCGACTTATGGCAATAAGCATAACCGAAGCATCGGAGCTTAAAAGGGCGGTACTTGACAATTTCGGCGTAACGCTGCATTTTCACGATGGCTGCGGAGGACAGTATTTCACGCTGGACGAGAGAAACGAAGAGATAAAGCGGTTTATTGAGAGCTATTTCGATAAAAAGGGAATGACCGTTACATTTATAGCAAGGGGAACACAGTTCTCTGTAGGAGGCAACAATGCTTGACCGGTTTTCAAGAACACAGCTCGTTTTCGGTAAAGAGGCAATGGACAGGCTGAAAGGATCTCATGTTGCGGTATTCGGCGTAGGCGGAGTAGGCGGTTATACCGTTGAGGCGCTTGCACGCTCGGGAGTGGGAGCGATTGATATTATAGACAATGATAAGGTGTGTCTTACCAATATAAACCGTCAGATAATAGCTACAACAAAGACGGTCGGTAAGTACAAGGTCGATGTTGCAAAGGAGCGAATTGAGGAAATAAATCCCGACTGCAAGGTGGCAGCCTTCAGAACCTTCTATATGCCTGAAACGGCGGATCAGTTTGACTTTACTCAGTATGACTATGTAGTTGACGCAATAGATACGGTTACGGGAAAAATAGCACTTATTGAAAATGCAAAGAAAGCAGGAACGCCGATTATAAGCTCTATGGGAGCGGGAAACAAGGTCGATCCTACGGCATTTGAGGTTGCGGATATATATAAGACCTCTGTGTGTCCACTGGCAAGGGTAATGCGCTATGAGCTTAAACGCAGAGGAATAAAGAAGCTCAAGGTGGTATACTCAAAGGAAAAGCCGATACCGCCCATTGCCGACGAAGATCCGAACGGTGAAAGCGGTTGTCTTTCTAAGGCGGATAAGGTGCCGGGAAAAAGACAGGTGCCGGGAAGTACCGCCTTTGTACCGTCTGTGGCAGGGCTTATTATTGCGGGCGAGGTTATAAAGGACATAATCGGGTATAAAGCCGGTGAACGAAATTAAATAATATGCGGATGAAGTATCTTTCGGAACAGTATAAAGATACTTCATTTTTTTCTTGACTATATTATGATTCAGTGATAGAATAAAAGGTGAAATAAATCTCTCAATTGCATTATCAGCACGGAGGTGTTTGCTTGCTTTTGATATATCTGGCAATGGTTGATTCCGACGAGGAAAAAGACCTTGTCGAAAAGCTGTACAACACCTATAAAAACACTCTTTACAATATTTGCTTTGCGATAGTCCGCAACCGGACGGATGCTGAAGATGCGGTTCACGATACTTTTATACGCATTATAGACAATCTGTGTAAAATCAAAGATGTTGATTCTCCTCAGACTAAAGCGTTCTGCATAGTGATAGCAAGGAATGTGGCGGTGGACATACTCAGAAAAAGCAAGAAAAGCGTTTTTGTTACGGAGGAGGAGCTTGATTTTTATGAATCAGACATAAAAAACGAGGAAACTGCTCTTTCAAATATAGGTGTAGAGCGGCTGAAACAGGCTTTAAGACGGCTGCCGAAGGAATACTATGATGTACTTATGCTGAATGTGAAATTCGGATGCTCCCTTTCCGAAATGTCGGGCATTCTGGGTATAAGCTATCAGGCGGTAAGATATAAGCTGAGAAAAGCGAGAAGTATATTGCTGAAAGAAACGGAGGTTAAAAATGAACAACATTGAAATCGCACTGGAGGAAACCATGTATGAAATGATTTTCTCCGATATTCCAAAAACAAATTATAAGATTCGTCGTTCGTTTGACCGGAGAATGAAGAAGATGATACGCAGTTATTTAGCCGACAATACTCTTGATAAAAGTGTTCATAAGTCGAAAAAGCGTTGGCGATATATCATAATTATTGCCGTGACCCTTATTCTTACAATCACAGCGGCGGCGGTCTGCTATAATAATATCGCTCTTGAAAAGCATGATACATTTTCCCTGTTACATATTGAGGACACTGAAAAAGCACCGGAAAATATAGAACAGGAATATGTAATCACGGCCGGCATTGACGGATATATGAGATATACGTTTTATAACAGTGACGGGTGTATGGTAGAAGAATATAAAGACGGCGACAGCCAAATCATATTTTCTCAGATGACATTCAGCCATTTTAACGGCACACGGATAAACACCGAAACAGCCGAAGACGCTATTACGGCTGTTGATGTCAACGGGATAACGGCATTGTATTTTGAAAACGGCAAGGAAAATATGCTGGTATGGAATAATGATGAGTATGTTTTTTCTTTTCAGGCTAATAAACTCGGCAAAGATGAGCTAATAGCGTTATCGGAGAGCGTAAAACCAAAGCTATGATACGTCAGAATGCACAAAACAGCGTTGGGAATTTGTGCATTTGTACAAAATAAGCTGAAGTGATAAAAAAGCAGTACGCAGTACCTCTTTCATACGTTTTATTAATAGGGACTGAAATTAAGCCCTGATAAAACAACGGAGGTATTTATACTATGAAGAAAAGAGTACTCGCATTTTTACTGGCAACGGTGTTTGTTCTTACGCTTGTTATGAGCGTATCGGCGGAGGGGGTACAGTGTGACCTGTCCGGCACCAAAAACTGTACGCTTACGGTCAAAGGCACTACTGCGCATTGTCACAGCTCGCTTACCGATTCAAGCGGCACTATCAAAAGTGTGAAAGTAGAACAATCGCTTGAGAAGTTTGCTTTCCTGTGGTTCTGGAACACAGAGGGCGGACCTTGGACAAGAACGGTAAACTCGGGCGTAGCGCAATTCGATAATTACAAGGTCGTATCGAGCGGTACATATCGTGTGAAATCTGTATTCACCGTTACTACCAAGGATGGCAAGTCCGAAACGATTACTATGTACAGCAATGAAGTAAAAGTTGCATAAAAGCACCCTCTTTACCGGTCAAGCGGTAAAGAGGGTTTTTCTGTGCCGTTTTTCTTGACCTTGCGGGGAAATTGTGATATATTATCACTGTAAATGCAGATAATAAGACGAAGGAGTGTTGCTCAAAATGGGTGAAAATCATGCGGAATATGATATAGCGATAATCGGTACGGGGCCTGCGGGCATTTCGGCGGCTATCAATGCAAGAATACGCAACAAGAGTTTTATACTTTTCGGAAATGCCGACCTCAGTGCAAAGGTCGAACGCTCGCATATAATATCGAATTATCCTGCTCTGCCCGAAATAAGCGGCAGTGAGCTGAACAGGAGATTCGCCGCTCACCTTGAGCAGATGGATATAGAGATAACCAGCGAGCGTATTACAGGAGTGTATAATATCGGCAAGTATTTTATGCTTCTTGCAGGGCAGAAGGAATATAAGGCTGATGCTGTCATTCTGGCGACGGGCGCACAGACCGTAAACGAAATAAAGGGCGAGCGTGAGCTTCTCGGCAAGGGCGTAAGCTATTGCGCCACCTGTGACGGAAATTTCTATAAAGGGAAAACGATAGCCGTTATCAGCGATAACAAGGAGAGCGAAGAAGAAGTGAATTTTCTGGCGGAGCTTGCAGAGAAGGTTTATTTCTGTCCGTCATATAAGACGGATTATTCGAGAGAAAATGTTATCAGATTAACCGGCTTTGTCAAAAGCGTAAACGGAGAGCGTCACGCAGACGTGATAACGCTTTCGGACGGCAGTATAATTGCCGTTGACGGAGTGTTCTTTCTGAAGCAGACGGTTTCGGCGGATGTACTGCTTGACGGGCTTAAGATGAATAACGGCAGTGTTGCGGTAAATCGTGATATGTCAACAAGCGTAAAAGGGTGCTTTGCCTGCGGAGATTGCACAGGCAGACCGTATCAGATAGCCAAGGCTGTCGGAGAGGGGAATGTTGCACTTCACAGTGCGGTGACGTATCTGGCGGAAAACAAGGGTAAAAAAGAATAATAAAAACAGCAGCAACGGTACGGTGATTAGTAGCGTTGCTGCTGTTTGTAGAAAAAGTCTTT
>ERZ780132.401-NODE-401-length-12074-cov-2.94792_pt1 | contig 12074 bp, 10 predicted proteins | sample MGYA00511569_ERZ780132 | MGnify/ENA primary metagenome ERZ780132 (study PRJEB29588, sample SAMEA2155030) | human gut metagenome | biome: human gut; feature: human-associated habitat; material: faeces | place: Denmark | collected 2008/2010 ... | reverse complement strand
ATCCCCCGCCAGTCCACCTCCGACATCTCCCCCAAGTATAATATCCATATCGTATGCCATCCGAAGATTGGATATCAGGATAGCAAGATGATCCAGATATCTTTCCCATTTTTGTTCAGCTTCCTTATTTCCCTGTTTCAATTGTTCCATAAATACTTCCAGAGAATTTTTTCCGTCCCCAGTCAGCACACTTGCCGCACAATAAGCATCTGCACACCCCTGCTTTCCACAATAACATCTGTCCCCTCCGGGAATCAGGATCATATGTCCAAACTCTCCTGCCTTCTGGTTCTGTCCACGAAACAGTTTTCCATCAATGCAAAATGCCCCTCCAAGAGTATGATTTAAGGAGAGGTATATCGCATTGTTATATTTTTGTGTATCTTCCGCAAGCATAGCGGAATTAGCATCATTCTCAAAATAAACCGGAAATCCCAATGCCTGTTCCAAAAAACGCAGACTGTAATTTTCTACCTGAAGAGCATGCGATTTTAGAACTGTCTTCTCATTCTGATCGATAATTCCGGGAATTGCAATTCCAATCCCTAAAATATCTTTCTCCGTTTTGCATTCTTTCAGAAACTGTTGTACCTGCCCGGCAATTTTTACACTATAATCGATATCCGGTGAAAATTTTAAACGGACACGTTTCAGATGTTCGATTTCATATCCCAGATTTACGAGTACCATTTCCAGATGATTAGCGGTAATTACAAGTCCCATTGCCCTGCAATATTCCTTGTTAATTCCTATGCTTTTGGCTTTTCTTCCCCCGGTAGATGCATACTCTCCATTTTCTACAATCAGTCCCTTTGCAATCAGCTCATTGACATTTGTCAGAACTGTAGGCATACTAAGCCCCAGTTCTTTTGCCAGTTCTGCCTTTGATGTAACGGAATGGTTCAACATGTAATTAATAATTTCAGTTCTTGCTATATTGCGTTTTTCTCTTTTTTCCGGCATAATCTTCCTCTTAAATAAAGTATTTTATAAAAGTATCATATGCTTTTATTTATTATTTGTAAAGAACAAATTTCATCCTATATCCAGACAAAAAACCGCTGCGGCTGCAACGGTTTTCATTCTGTCTATTATTCTTATTTTACGGTAACGGTCTTTACTTTCGACCATGCAGAATATGCTTTCTTATTGTTATCATTTTCTGTCTTGGCACAGGAACGAACCCGCACGTAATACTTCTTTTTTGAAGTAAGGTATTTGATTGTAACAGAAGTCTTCTGATCGTGAACACTTACTTTTTTTGCGCCCTGAAACTTGCTGTTGGTTGCATACTGTACCTCATATCTGTAATTATTTACTTTCGACCAGCTTACTTTTGCACTGCTCTTTCCGGCAGAAACAGATACGGTCGGAGCCTTCAGATTTATTTTTTTCACTCCGATTTCGTACTTGTACTGTTTTCCATAATAATTATTTACATATGCATAATAAGTTCCTGTATAAGGCGCAATAAACACATCACCGGATGACACACAGAAATCCTCTGCCCCCACAGATGGCCAGAAAAAATCTGTTTTTGTTGTTTTACCAAGCAATTTTACAATTGTTGTTTTCCCTTTATGAGAATCGGCATCGCAGATAAATTTATAACTCTGTCCCTTTTTCAATGTAATGGCATAAAAATCATCATTGTCTTTCTCACCGGCATAAGTATTTTCCATAAATCCTGTATACATGATGTTTACTTTCATATCTACAGCATCATTTTTCTTCTCGTTCGGCTCAATCTCACAGGTATTATTTTTTTCAAACGAAAAACGATACGTCGTAGAAGGCTGAAACTGATAATGTGACTGCAGTGATACATAATAGGTTCCCTTTGCAAGCCCCACATAATTATCCTCTGCTACCCCGGCACAGTTCATCATGATCTTCCAGATCTTTTCCCCTTTGGCTGTATAAACAGCTACATCATAATTTTCCAGGGATTTCGGATCCTCCTCATTCAAATGAATCCGAAGGATTCCCTGCTGATCCAGCGTAACCTTGTTCCAGTATACCTTATCCGCATCCCATTTTACGGTATAATCGGTATCAAACGCCTTCTCCGTTGCTGTGTCCATGGAAGTTTCCTCAACCGTAATTCCATCGGCATATGCCGGTACCGGTGCCATTACACCTGCTGCCAGCGCAAGTGTCAGTATCATCGCAGCTAATTTCTTTTTCATAGTATTCTCCTTTTTGTTTACATTTTAACCGAACCAATTGTCCTACACAATTCGTCCGACTCTCCCATTGTAAACATTTCAGGATGTAACCACAATAGGCGATAAGTCCTATAATTAACACAGCTTGTTGCCGTTTCCAAGAAATTATTTTGTAAAATTTATCCCTGTGCATACCGTGTCAGGAACTGCTTTGTCCGCTCTTCCTTCGGATGATCGATCACCTGGTGCGGGTCTCCCTGCTCCACAATCACACCACCATCCATGAAAATCAGCTGATCTGCCACATCACGGGCAAATGCCATCTCATGGGTAACAATGATCATCGTTGTTTTCTGTTCTGCCAGTGTGCGGATGACTTTTAAAACCTCACCGGTCAGCTCCGGATCAAGCGCCGATGTCGGCTCATCAAAACAGAGAATATCCGGTTTTAAGGCAAGTGCGCGCGCAATTGCCACCCGCTGCTGCTGTCCGCCGGACAACTGATGCGGATAATGATCCATACGCTCCGCAAGTCCCATGCGCTCTAACAGCTGTCGGCCGTGTGCATCAATTTCTTCCAAGATCTTTTTCTTATTCTGTTTGAAATCCGGACGTTCCTGTGCCAGAAGCTGTTCCGCAAGCGTCACATTCTGTAACGCTGTATACTGTGGAAACAGATTGAATGACTGAAACACCATGCCAAAATGCAGACGTTTTCTGCGCAGATCCGCATCTTTTTCCATTCCAGCTGTTGATGCATCAAACAGTGTCTCTCCATTAACCGTAATCGTTCCGCCATTCGGACGCTCCAGAAAATTCAGACAGCGCAGAAGCGTTGTCTTTCCGGAGCCGGACGATCCGATAATTGCAAGCGCCGTGCCTTCCTCCATGGAGAAACTGACATCTTTTAATACATTCGTTCTGCCGAAATGTTTTTCTATATGTGATACCTCTAAGATTGCCATGTTATCCTCCTACTTAAAGTAATCCAGCTTACGCTCAATATAATTAAATAAAAGCGTCAAAATACCAATAAAAATAAGATAAAATACACCGGTGTAAAACAGTGGCCAGGTCAGGCCATCGGATTTCATAAATGCAGCACCGGCAAAGGTCAGCTCATAGGCTGCAATGATACGCGCAAGAGAGGTATCTTTTACAAGCGTAATGATCTCGTTTGACATCGGTGGTACGACACGCTTGATCATCTGAAGCAGTGTGATTTTGAAAAAGATCTGATGCTTTGTCATGCCAAGCACCTGTCCGGCTTCCCTCTGTCCTGCCGGAACTCCCTCGATTCCTCCACGGAAAATCACGGAAAAATAGCACGCATAATTAATCACAAATGCCACTACGGTTGCGGTGATCCGTCCGCTCTCGTTTCCGCTCCAGACGGTCGTATGGAGCCAAAGCCCCGGTCCATAGAAAATAATGATCAGCTGAAGCATCAGAGGTGTTCCACGGATGATCCAGACTAGAATCTGAACCAGACGCTGCAGCGGTTTAAACTTGCTGAGCAGGCCAAATGCCAGCACCAGCCCAAGCGGCAGCGCAAAAATCAGTGTCAGTATAAAAATTTCAAAAGTGGTGGCAAGACCTGTCAAAAGTGACTGTGTTACTGTCCAGAACATGATTTATTTCCCCTCTGGTACGACAACTACCTGTGCATTGTTACAATAAGCATTGGTACATTCCATTGCAGAAGTTACCTCGCTCGTCAGAGTCATTCCATTCCATACGACATCGATATTCTTGGAATTCAGTTCCATGACCTTGTTGTCCCAGTCGATCTCTACAAAATCAACCTCTACGCCAAGTTTTTCTCCGACAAGTTTTGCCATATCTGCATCAAACCCGATCCAGTTTCCATCTTTATCCTTATAATCCATCGGCTCAAAATCGGTCACACCGACAACCAGTTTTCCTCTTCCCTTGATGTAATCCACGTCACTGTCTTTTGGGGACTGTTCAAAGGTGGCATCTTTCTGCTCTACAAGTGCTTCCTGAACACCGTAGGTTTCGGCAATTTTTTCCATGCTTCCGTCTTTATAAGAGTCAGCAAACACCTGATTGATATAAGAAGCCAGATCCGATCCTTTCCGGCATCCAACGCCATACTCCTCGGTCGTAAGTTCGTCTGTATGCTTCAGATTCGGATAACTGGTACCCTCACCGATCATGGCACCTGCCATCAGAAGGTCAATGATCGCTGCATCAGATGTACCGGAAGCAACTTCCATCAGGGCATCTGCCTGGGACGAAACGGAATTGTACTGAAATCCCTTTTCTTTTGCAGCTTCTTCTCCGGCAGATCCTGCCTCTACTGCATATACCATGCTCTTTTCGCTCTTTCCGGTATCTCCCGCTCCTTTGGATGCACCACAGGCAGTCATACCAAGTGTCAGCGCTGCTACCAGCAATACTGCAAGTTTCTTTTTCATAATGTTCCTCCATTAATTATTAATTCTTCTGTTTACTACATGTTTACCATATTATCATGTTATCATGCTAAAGTAAAGAGGAGTAAATTACAAACCTTCCTGCATTTTTTCCCTGACCATTTTTACCATCTGAATCACCAATGTCGGCACAAATGCCAGCAGCAGAATATATCCATACATCAGCACTCCCATTTCTGCCACATCAAACAGCCTCTCAAAAACCGGAACGCAAAGTACCAGTCCCAAAAGAATACATCCACCCAAAAATGCTCCCATGCTGTACTTGTTGGACCCAAGTCCAGCCCGTGCCATGGACTTTTGGCTCCGGCAGTTAAACCCATGAAACAGGCGTGCCAGTGTCAGCGTTGCAAAAGCCATCGTTGCTGCAAGCGCGGTACTCTGCTGCAGCCCTATATAATAAGAAGTCATGACCGGACACGCAATCAACGCTCCCTCTGCCACTATTTTCCCCAGAAACGAACCGGTCAGTATTCCGGCAGAAGGATCCCTTGGTTTTTCCTCTAAAAGTGCTGCATCTGCCGGCTCCATGCCAATCGCAATTGCCGGAAGCGAATCCGTCAGCAAATTGATAAAAAGCAGATGCACCGGTGCAAACGAAACCGAAATTCCTGAAAGTAAAGTATACAGTACCGCCAGAATCGCTGCCATATTGCCGGACAGCAAAAACAAAATAGCATTCTTTATATTCCGGTATACATTTCTTCCATTCACCACCGCCTGAATGATGGTCGCAAAATTATCATCTAAAAGAATCATGTCTGCCGCATCTTTTGCCACTTCTGTTCCTGTAATCCCCATTGCCACTCCGATATCTGCGCGTTTTAATGCCGGTGCATCGTTGACACCATCCCCCGTCATGGAAACAATCCGTCCTTTTTTCTGCCATGCCTTTACAATTCTTATCTTATGTTCCGGCGAAACTCTGGCATACACACAGATTTTTTCCAGTTTTTCCTGCAATTCCTTCTCACTCATGGCATCTAACTCCCTTCCAGTCACAGCCAGATCCCCTTCCTGATAAATTCCAAGCTGTTTTGCAATCGCACGCGCGGTAATTTTGTGATCCCCTGTAATCATGACCGTGCGGATTCCTGCTCTCTTTGCATCGGCAACCGCCTGAATGGCTTCCGGTCTTGGCGGATCCATCATGGCAATCAGCCCGAGAAAGATCAGATTTTCTTCGCTTTCTATGGTCAGCGGTCCTTCACTCTCTTTATACGCAAATGCCAGCACACGCAGTCCCTGCCCGGAAAATTCCGCAATCTTTTTTTTGATTTTTTCTGTCTCCGTCGGATCAAGTGGAACAATTCCGGTACTTTTCCGGACAAAATCACAGCGTTCCAGCAATACATCCGGTGCCCCTTTGGTCAGAATGGTTCCGACCCCGTGCAGGCAATATCTTGTGCTCATCCGTTTCCGCTCAGAATCAAACGGAACCTCTTCGAGACGTTTCATACAGCTTCGAAGCATTTCTTCCCGGTAACCGCCTTCACCCATCATTCCCCCTTTCGGTGCGGGAATTTTACGAAACATTTCCAACAGGGCATATTCGGTCGGATCTCCGATTCCTTTTCCGTTCTCCAATGTTGCATCATTGCTAAGCACCGCATCATATACCAGATATCTGTGCAGCTGCTCTTCCATGGAAAGCTGTCCGGGCAGATATTCCCTGTCGTCCACATAAACTTTCTGCACGGTCATCTTATTCTGTGTCAGCGTTCCGGTTTTATCCGAACAGATCACCGATACACACCCAAGGCTCTCCACTGCCTTCAGCTTTCTGACGATGGCATTTTCCTTTACCATCTTTTGTGTTCCCATCGCCTGCACAATGGTCACGATTGAACTGAGTGCTTCCGGAATGGCGGCTACCGCAAGTGCAACCGCAAACATCAATGCATCCAGAAGCGGCATTTTACGGTATAAACATAACCCCAATACCACTGCTGAAATTCCCATAACCAGAACTGCCAGCTTTTTGCTGAACTGATCCAGACTCACCTGTAATGGTGTCTTACGGTCCCGGATATCATTCATCATCCCGGCAATCTTTCCGATCTCTGTATGCATCCCTGTTCCTGTAACCAGAACCTGTGCGCGTCCATAAGTGACCAGGCTTCCGGAATATACCATGTTTCTGCGGTCTGCCAGCGGCAGATCCTCCGGCAGACTGCCTTGTGTCTTTTCTACATTGGTGGATTCTCCGGTCAGCGCACTCTCATTGACCTGCAGGGAATAATTATCCAGAATCCTTCCATCTGCCACAACCATGTCACCAGCTTCCAGTTCCACAAGATCTCCAGGAACCAGTTCCCTCGAAGGGATCTCTTTCTTTTTCCCTTCCCGGATGACTTTTGCACACGGTGCAGACAGATTTTTCAGACTGTCCAGTGATTTTTCCGCTTTCTGGTGCTGCACCGTTCCCAAAACTGCATTCATCACCAGGACAACTGCGATTACAATCGTACTCTCTGCATTTCCGGATAACATGGAAATAAGCGCGGCGATCAGCAAAATGACAATGAGTAAATCTGCAAACTGTGACAAAAACACCCTCAGAAGCCCGGGTCTTTTTCCCTCTTCCAGTATATTTTCCCCACATGTTTCCCGGATTTTTTTCACCTGCATTTCGGATAATCCCTGCTCCGTAGTAGAAAATACGTCTCTTAGCTGCTCTTTGGAATACTTCCAGTATTTTTTCATGGCATGCCCTCCCTGTGTTGTGGTACAAAAAAAGAAACGGGACTTTTTTGCACCAGAATAATGCAATAAAAAGTCTCGTTTCTTCGTGTACAGCCCGGTTCCAGCTTTCCTGTAACGTGATGACGGCCTGCACAACACCCGGACATACCGGATGCAAACTACTCCCTGTTTATTATCTTTTTGTATTTTACCCATATCCTCTTTCATTTGTCAACTGCTTTGTTTCTTTTTTCACCACATTGCACAAAATATTTGTTTCTTTAAGCATTATATAGTATAATAAATCCAAAGATAAACTTACATCAGGGATTTACATGATAGAATAGGAGATACGCTTATGATGCTTACACTCATTCCTTTTTTTGACCGGAATATGTCCGTTAGTGCTTATTCTCTGTTTACCAGAAAAAATAACTTTCTTATGAACCCAAGCCTTCTTGGTTCCAGACAGTTTGACGGAGCTGCCTATGTAGATGGGCTGGAACTGATTCAGGAGCTTGGAACCACCACACTCTCCGGAGGAAAACCGATTTTTGTATCTTTAAATAATATCTCTATTTTCAGCAGTCTGGAGTCCGAGTGCAAAAATACAAACCATGCACCGATTCTCCTGATTGACCAGACATTTCCTCCGGTATCCATGTATACAGACCGCATCCGCGAACTGCGCGAATTCGGATATCATTTTGCAATGCGTAATCTTCCTGTTCACTGCTACGAAGACTACGCACCGATTCTGTCACAAATGGACTACATTCTGATTGACTGCCAGAAAATAGATGCCGTCAAGGCTTCTTTCTATTTCCGCAAACTGTATCCGGATATCTGTATCTGTGCCAGCAACATTCCGGACATGGAAACATTCGGAAAACTCAGTCCTGCAGAAACAATTTCTTTATTTGAAGGAACCTTTTTCCGTATGCCGGTCACACGCGGCGAACATAAAGTATCGCCCCTGAAGATCAATTACATTTCGCTTCTGAATCTGATTGAAGAAGATGATTTTGACCTGACCAAAGCGGCTGATATTATCAGTCAGGACACGGCTCTTATCATCTCCCTGCTGCGGCTTGCAAATACACGCTCCTTTAATTCCGAAATCACTTCCGTGCGGGTTGCTGTCTCAATGCTGGGGCAGAAGGATCTGACGCGCTGGATTCAGACAACCGTCATTGAGAAACTGTGTTCTGACAAGCCTAATGAACTGATGCGCCTTTCCCTGCTGCGTGCCAAGTTTGCAGAAAATCTTGCACCGGTCTTTGGCATGGCAATGCGTTCCCAGGAACTGTTTCTGACCGGTCTTTTCTCGATTCTGGATATTATTCTGGATTGTTCCATGGAAGAAGCTCTCTCCATGGTGCGTGTATCGGGCAAGATCCGCACCGCCCTTCTGGAGCACACCGGTTCCCTGGCAGAAGTGCTTCACTTTATTGTAAAATACGAATCGGCAGAATGGCAGGAAGTTTCCCGCCAGCTGGTGCTTAAAAACATCGAAATTCCGGATGTTTCCCATGCATGGGTTTCTTCCCTGCAATGGTATGCAAAACTGATTGCCATGAATGAATAATGTCAGATAAAAAAAGGATGCACAAAACGTGCATCCTTTTTTATTGTTTTATTTTCTTCCGCTGGTTCCTTTCAGACGTGCCATCGCACGGGAAAGAGAAGCTCTTGAGTGGTAATACTCACGGATACTCTGCTTCTGGCGCATCTGCTCCTCTGCACGCTCTTTTGCTTCGCGGGCTCTTGCCACATCGATTTCCTCCGGACGCTCTGCAGTCTCCACGAGAAGTGTCACACGGTTATTGACGATCTCGACAAATCCCATTCCGACTACTGCATATTCCCAGTTATCCGTGCCTTCCGGCTGAAACCTCATCTCGCCCTCATCAATGGCGATGACCATATCCTCATGATGGGCCAGAATTTCTTTCTGCCCATCATATTCCGGAACGATCAGAGAACGGCATCTTCCGGAAAAGAACACACGGTTCGCAGATATAATTTTTAAATAGAATGTATTGCCTGCCATAATGATCTCCGTTCTTTATGCTATGCGTTCTGCTCCATCTGCTCTGCTTTCTTCCTGACATCTTCGATGGTTCCTGCATTGAAGAATGCATTCTCCGGATATTCATCCATCTCACCATCTAAAATTGCCTTGAATCCGCGGATTGTTTCTTTCAAAGGAACATATACACCTTTGATACCGGTAAAGTTCTCTGCTACGTGGAACGGCTGTGACAGGAACTTCTGAATCTTTCTTGCACGGTATACCAGGACTTTATCTTCATCTGCCAGCTCTTCCATACCAAGAATTGCAATGATATCCTGCAATTCCTTATACTTCTGAAGGATCTCCTGCACTTTACGTGCAACTTCATAATGCTCCTCCCCAACAATATCCGGCTCAAGGATACGGGAAGATGACTCCAGAGGATCAACCGCCGGATAAATACCCTGCTCAACGATCTTTCTGGAAAGTACGGTTGTTGCATCCAGATGTGCGAATGTCGTAGCTGGTGCCGGGTCTGTCAGGTCATCGGCTGGGAAATATACAGCCTGTACGGAAGTGATAGATCCATTCTTTGTAGAAGCGATCCTCTCCTGTAATTCACCCATCTCCGTAGCCAGTGTCGGCTGATAACCTACGGCTGACGGCATACGTCCAAGCAGTGCGGATACCTCTGATCCGGCCTGTGTGAAACGGAAAATGTTATCAATGAAGAGAAGCACATTTTTATGCTGCTCATCACGGAAATACTCAGCCATGGTAAGTCCGGTCTCAGCGACACGCATACGAGCCCCTGGCGGCTCATTCATCTGTCCAAACACTAAGGCTGTTTTTTCAAGTACACCGGATTCGCCCATTTCGGTCCACAGATCATTTCCTTCACGGGAACGCTCCCCGACACCGGTGAAAATGGAATATCCACCGTGCTCTGTTGCAATATTACTGATCAGCTCCTGGATCAATACGGTTTTCCCTACACCGGCACCACCGAACAGACCAATCTTACCACCCTTTGCATATGGGGCAAGTAAGTCGATGACCTTGATACCGGTCTCTAAGATTTCCTCTGCAGGGTTCTGATCTTCAAATGCTGGCGGCTCTCTGTGGATCACCCACTTTGGAGCATCCCCGATCGGCTTTCCGTCATCAATTGTTTCTCCTAATACGTTGAACAGACGTCCCAGTGTTGCCTCACCAACTGGTGTCTTGATACCGCTTCCGGTTGCAATGACTTCCATATCACGGTGAAGTCCTTCACTGGCTGCAAGCATAATACAGCGTACCGTATTATTTCCTATATGCTGTGCAACCTCCATGATACATTTTTTGTCACCATTTTGTACTTCCAGAGCGTCTCTGATTGCAGGCAATTCTTCGTCTTCAAATTCAACGTCCACAACAGGTCCCATAACCTGTATGATTTTTCCTGTTTTCATCCTAGGCCTCCATTATCTCTTTTTCTTGCGCTTCTGGGATTTTGCTCCCGCAATTACCTCTGTGATCTCCTGGGTAATCGCTGCCTGTCTGGCACGGTTATACATGATATCCAGCTCATGAAGCATATCCTTTGCGCTGTTGGTTGCTGCCTCCATCGCCATCATACGGGCATTCTGCTCGCAGGAGAAGGATTCTACCAGCGCACCATAAACAAATCCTACCACATAGTCCGGAACAATACGATTCATCACTGCATCTGCCGATGGACGCAGGGCAAGCTCCTCACGTCTGACATCCAGCGGAATCTCCACGTTGTGGAAATCTGCTTTTTTCAGTGGAAGCAGCTGCAGGATTTCTGCTTCTTCCTGCATCGCATTGACCATTGAGGTATAAATGATATAGATTTCATCAAAATCTCCCTGACGGTAACCTTCGAGAAGTTCCTCAGAGATATTTCGTGCACGGTTCAATGTCGGATTCTGAATCGTATAATGGAACTGTTTGTTGATCTCAATTCCACGTTCTTCAAAATAATGTCTTCCGACTTCACCAAGCACATACAGCTGACGTTTCGGGTGCTTTACAAGTTCCTCTTCCGCAATTTTTAAAATGTGGTGGTGAAAAACCCCTGCCAGTCCCTTATCTGCCGTAACCACCATATAAGCGATCCGTTTTTCTTCTTCCGGAATCTCATCTGTGGACCTAAAATAAATACTGTCCAGATCCGGCAAATGCCGCAGAATACGGCTCATCTCAGATTGCAGGGTAAAGAAATACGGTTCTGTGTCCGTCAGCATTTTTTTAGATTTCTTTAATTTCGAAGAAGAAATCATGTACATTGCATTTGTAATCTTTAATGTATCATTGATACTCTTCATTCGATCCTGAATTTCTTTTGCATTTGCCATCGTAACACCTGCTTACTGTTCTGCTGCGAACTCTGCTGCAGCATCTTTGATTTTCTGTCTCAGTTCATCGGATAAAGCTTTTGTCTGCTCAATTTCTTTTCCGATCTCCGGATGTTTCAGATCCATGAAATCCAGAATATCTTTCTGATACTGTTTTACCTGTCTGGTAGGTATCTTATCGAATACACCGTCCGTTGCCATGCACAGGGTTAATACCTGCTCATGCATGGAAAGCGGATGACTCAGCGGCTGCTTCAACAGCTCCATCAGAGCTTTTCCGTGCTGCAGCTGTGCTTTTGTTGCATCATCCAGATCAGAAGCAAACTGTGTGAACACTTCCATCTCACGGTACTGTGCCAGATCGATACGGATACTTCCGGCT
>ERZ780132.379-NODE-379-length-12504-cov-6.17929_pt1 | contig 12504 bp, 7 predicted proteins | sample MGYA00511569_ERZ780132 | MGnify/ENA primary metagenome ERZ780132 (study PRJEB29588, sample SAMEA2155030) | human gut metagenome | biome: human gut; feature: human-associated habitat; material: faeces | place: Denmark | collected 2008/2010 ... | reverse complement strand
ATTTCAATGCCGACGGTTCGCTCAAGGCCGACCTGCCGCAGCCGATGTTCGGCGCGGTGCAGCCGGGTGACATCAAGTACCGCGACCTGGATCGGAGCGGTTTTGTCGACCAGAACGACGTGACCAAGGTCGGCAAATCGCCCTATCCGGAGTGGACGTACTCGCTCGGTGCCGCCTTCAACTACCGGGGTTTCGATTTCAGCTTCCTGTTGCAGGGTATCGCCGGCGCATCGTTCAATCTGCTCGACAATGCGGTACAAACCCGGGCCTTCGTTGACAACGGCAATGTTTACCCCATCGCCCGCGGTGCCTGGGCCTACTATCCCGAACAAGGGATAGATACCCGGGCCACGGCGACCTATCCGCGCCTGACTACCCAAAGCAACGAAAACAACTACCAGCTGAGTTCGTTTTGGGTGAAGAGCCGTAACTTCATGCGCGTGCGCAATATCGAGGTGGGTTATAACTTCAGGCACCACGCCAAATTCCGCGCGGCGGGTATCTCCAACTTCCGGATCTACCTGAATGTAACCAACCCGTTTACCGTCAGCAAACTGATGTCGGATTACGACCTGGATCCCGAGTTGCTCTCCTACCGTTATCCGGTGCTTAAGTCCTATAACATCGGTGTAAGCCTTACTTTCTAATTAAACTATCGAAGCCATTATGAAATTCAGACTCATATCCAAGACGTTCCTGCTGTCGGCTGCTGTCGCGGCCGGTGCCGGATGCAGCGATTTCCTCGACACCAGTCTCGACCAGAACGAAACGGGGGAGTCGATCGAGACGACACTCGGTACGTTGTGGAAATTCGGCAATGCTTTCTACACCCCGATTGCTTCCGGTTATACTACGCTCGACTCCAATCTTTTCGCAGCGGCGACCGACGAGGCACAGCAAACCAAAGTGCAGTGCAATGCCAGCTATTTCAACAAGGGGGTCATCAACGCCAACCTCAACCCGATTTCGAATCTTTATACCGACTGCTACGAAGGGATCCGTGCCGCCAATTTTTTCCTTGACTACACAGCCAACGGCAAAGGCGAGTACATGGTGGGCATGAACCGCGATACGATCAACGACCGCCCCAACTATGAACGGGACTTGGCCTCGCTGCACTGGTACCAGGCCGAAGCGCACATCGCACGGGCTTATTACTATGCCGAACTGATCAAGCAGTACGGCGGCGTTCCCATCGTCGAGAGCCAGTATGCCGCGAACAAGTTCATCCCGCGTTCCTCCTACGACCAGATAGTCGAGTACATTGTCAAGGAGATCGATGACCATAAGGGAAAACTGGCTGTCGACTGGGCGAGTTTCTCCGAGCGCAACGGCCGCTTTACGCTGGGCGCCGCGCTGGCCATCAAGGCGCGTGTGCTGCTCTATGCCGCCTCGCCGCTCCACAATCCCGACAACGATGTCGAGAAGTGGAAAAAAGCCGCCGCGGCTGCCTACGATATTATCAGCAACCCGGATTTGAACTACTCCCTCGACAGCGATTACGGGGCTTATTTCCAAGGTAACCGCAGCCTTTCCAGCCCGGAAACCATCTATGTCGTACGCCGCGAACAGTCCAATGCGATGGAGAGCAACAACTATCCGATCGCTACGCCGGGCGGTGCGTCGGGCGTGACGCCGACGCAGAACTTGGTCGAGGCCTATGAGTGGGTCGGCGATCCCGTTGCCGGGGATCCCTATGCCAACCGCGACCCGCGTCTGGCGGCAAGCGTCGTGACCAACGGCAGCACCTGGAACGGTCATGTGATCGACCAGTCACCGGGCGGTAGGCACGACATGTCCGCCCCGAATGCAAGCAAGACGGGATATTACCTTAAAAAGTTCCTGACCGACAACCTCGACCTGACGCAGGGCGCCAAGGTGCAGCATAACTGGGTGTCCTACCGCTATGCCGAGGTGCTGCTCAACTATGCCGAAGCGATGAATGAGGCCTATGGCCCCGACCAGGCTCCCGGCGACTATGCGCTCACGGCGCTCGATGCCCTGCAACTGGTGCGCGACCGTGCCAGTCTGCAGCTTCCGATTGTCACGGCGGCGACCCGCGACGAATTCCGCGAGGCCGTTAAGCACGAACGCCGCATCGAACTGGCCTTCGAGGATCATCGTTACTGGGATCTGCTGCGGTGGAAGGATGCGATGGAGGTACTCAACAAACCCGTCCGCGGTGTGAAGGTAACGAAAACAGGAGAAGGCAAGTGGTCGTATACGCAGACCGAAGTGGCTACGCGCACTTTCCTCGAACGCAACTATTATATGCCTTTCACCCGTTCCGAGGTTGAAAATTCGAATCATACGCTCGAACAGAACCCCGGTTATTAGTTCCGGGATGCAAAAGAACAATGAATTATGAAAAACAAGTTGATCCTGCTCATCGCATTTCTTTGCACATGTGCCTTTGCAGCCTGCGAGGGCGACGGCGACGCCGATTACGGATTCGGTAAAGTATATATGCCCCAGGCCGTTTCGACCGGCGGCCTGAACAACTCCTATGCCGTACCTTCGGGCGGTGGTGACTATACCTACAATTTCCGTGTTGAAAACGGTACGGTTCGAATAATCCTGGGTGTCATACGCTCGGGAAAGCTCTCCGATAAGAAAGGGTATACCGCCGATTTCTCCCCTCCGGCGGAGGACACGGCGGCCGCCGTGTCCGCATTCGGCGGCGAAGCCATGCCCGAGGGACTTTATTCGCTGCCTTCGACGGTCGTGGTGCCAGACGGGAAAACCGGTGGGACATTCTACCTCGATATTCCCGTGCTGGCGATTTCGAGGAGCGAATACGCCGGCAAGAAACTGGTGCTTTCCGTCGGAATCCGGAATCCGTCGGCATACGAACTTTCCGATGCGGCGACCAAAACCGCCGTTATCGTGAATGTCGATGCCCTGAAGGCCTTGCTCTAAACATCTTAACCTGTGAGAACGATATGCCTCTTGTCGGAGAGGCATATCGTTTCTCAAAATCATGACGACCTATGAAAAAAGCCATTCTGATCCTCTTTGTACTCCTCTCCGCGGCCGGGATACGGGCGCAGATCCGTTCCGTGGAATGCACTGCGCCCAGGCCCGGCCTTTACGAGCGTACCGATTTCACGATCCGCTTGACGGCCCGTTACGACAATGCCTATCTGCAGGAGCAGGTTGCTCTCGACATGCTGATTACCACGCCTTCGGGCGCCGAACGTATGCTGCCTTGTTACTGGGTCGAGGGGGCGTCGGGTGCCGAGTCGCGCTGGGAAGCCCGTTTCACGCCTCAGGAAGAGGGACGCTATGCCTGCCGCTTCCGCCTGAGCGAACAGGGCCGTGAAACCTCCCGCTCGAAAACCGTACACCTCGATGTCGGCCCTGCCGCGGATTCCCGGGGTATTCTGCATGTGCGCGATTACTGGACGTTGATTTACGACGACGGAACGCCGTTCCGGGGTGTTGCTGAAAACATCTGCTGGGAATCGCGTGCCAACGACGATTCGCGCTTTTTCAAGGCCCTGCACGAACAGCACGACAAATATAACTACGACTACATGCTGCCGCTCTTCGCCCGCAACGGTGGTAATTTTATTCGCGTTTGGATGTGCGGATTCAATTTCCCGATCGACCAGCAAGACCATTTCAACAACATACGCTACGAGGCATCCGATGCATACTATAATCCCAGCGCCATCGCCCGTCTCGACCATTTCGTCGGGCTTTGCGAACGGCTGGGGATACACGCGATGCTCTGCATGGGACAGGGTGCCGTGCATGCCGACCGGGCGTTTTTCACCGGGGAGCCGCAGGCCCGCCGCTACATGAACCGCCTGCGCTATATCGTCGCACGCTGGGGTTACAGTCCGGCGATCGGTATGTGGGAGTTCTTCAACGAGATCGACAACATCCAGTTCCGCGATGCGAAGAACCCGATCCCGGCCGAAGAGATAGTCGCCTGGCATGCCCGCATGGCCAGGTACCTGAAAAGTATCGACCCTTACGGACACCCCGTCACCACGTCGATTTCCCACCGGGATCTCGAAGGGCTCAATTCGGTGCCTGGGATCGACGTCAACCAGAAGCATATCTATTGCAATACGGGCATTATTCCGGCCGAGATACTCCGCTATGAAAACCGTTTCGGCAAACCCTACGTTATCGGCGAGTTCGGCTATGAGTGGGACTGGTCGAAGAACTTCGATGATTTTGGCGCGGATATGGATCGCGATTTCCGCCGGGGACTTTGGTACGGCATTTTCTCGCCCACGCCTCTGACGCCGATGAGCTGGTGGTGGGAGTATTTCGAGAACCGCGGTATGATGGCCTATTTCAGGGGAGTGCGGCAAATATCCGACCGGATGCTCGCCGACGGCAAGGGCTCTTTCGAACAGATGACCGTAGCGTGCAACCCGGCAGAAGCAATGGGCATCCGGTGTGGCGACGTGGTCTATGTTTACCTTTATAACAATTCTGCCGAGCACATCAGGGAGGCGGGACTCACCGTCAATCTGGGTTGTAATGGCAGCTATGCGGTCGAAGCGTTCGATCCCGCGACGTGCATTAGCACGGCGCAGGGCAACCTTCCGACCCCAGGGCGTTTTGTACTCGAAAAAATCACGCTCGCGCCATATGCCGAGCGGATCTACATCTTTACTCCCGAATCCGTTAAATGACCGGTTTATGCGTCTTAAAACAATTGCCATGATGCTGACGCTGGGCATCGCTGCGGGCGGGGAGGCCCCGGCCCAGCAGGCTGCGCCCCTCAATCCTACCAATTTCGGGCTCGTGAGCCCGCAGCCGCAGTCCGAATTGCCGCACTCCGCGACACCGCCCCAACAGGCCGTGCGTAAACCGAAGCGACCTGCCCAAGCCCGTCTGGTGCCGTCCGGCGCGGATTCGTGGGTGCTCTCCGACGGCTGGGAACTGGCCCAAACGGATCGGTTGGTCGGAAGCGACGGTTCGCTTTTCGATTCCGCCTACGATACTTCGGCCTGGTACAATGCCGTCGTTCCCGGAACGGTGCTGACTTCGCTGGTCGAAGCGGGCGTTTACCCCGACCCCTATTACGGGCTCAACAACCTCTCCATCCCCGATAGCCTCTGCCGCACGGAGTGGTGGTACCGGATACGTTTCCCACAGCCGCGGGACGTCGCGGGACACCGTGTCTGGCTGCGTTTCGATGGAATCAACTACCGCGCCGACGTGTGGCTGAACGGCCGGAAGGCAGGTACGGTCGACGGGGCGTTTACCCGGGGCGTGTTCGATGTGACCGGGTTTTTCTCGGCCGAAAACGTCCTTGCCGTGAAGATCCGCCCGCCGCACAACCCGGGGATTCCCCACGAGCAGTCGAAAGCCGCGGGGCGGGGCCCCAACGGAGGACAGTTGTGCCTCGACGGGCCGACTTTCATCAGTTCCGAAGGCTGGGACTGGATTCCCGGCATCCGCGACCGTAATATCGGCATCTGGCAGGATGTGACGCTCGAATTTACAGGCGATGTGACGCTTGCCGACCCGCAGGTAATCACCGACCTGCCGTTGCCCGATACGTCGTATGCCGACCTGACGATCCGTGCAGAGGTTACGAACCACGCTGACGAACCATGCCGGGCGGTGCTGCGCGGCACTTTGGACGGCGGTATCGGTTTCTCGCTGCCGGTCGATCTCGCTGCCGGGGAGACCCGCACGGTGAACTGCACGCCGGCCGAGTGCCCGGCCCTGCGGATTGAGGAGCCCCGCCTGTGGTGGCCCAACGGCTACGGGCCGCAGGAACTCTATACGTTGCAGTTGGCGGTCGAGCAGGACGGAGTCCGTTCCGATGCGGAGCAGGTTCGTTTCGGCATCCGGGAACTTACCTATGAGTTGAGCGTGGATACGCCTTCCGGGGAGGAGTTGCGCATCGACTTCGCCCCGACGAACGACCTGTGCGGTGGTGAAATGCCTTTCGACAGCTTCCATCGCCGTTCGGCGGGTGACGGGGTCGTTGTCCCGGCCCTGAAGGCGGGGGTCGATGTTTCGCGCTTGCGCCGCATCGAAAAAGACGGTGCCGCGCCGTTTCTGGTACTTCGGTGCAACGGGGTGCGGATCTTCTGCCGCGGCGGTAACTGGGGCATGGACGACGGGATGAAACGGGTTTCGCGCGAACGGCTTGAACCCGCTTTCCGCCTCCACCGCGAGGAGGGTTTCAACATGGTGCGCAACTGGACGGGCGAATCGACCGAGGAGCTTTTCTATACGCTTTGCGACGAATACGGTTTGCTGGTGTGGAACGACTTTTGGCTCTCGACCGAGGGATATAACCAGAATGTCAACGATGAGGAGTTATTCATGGCCAATGCCCGTGAGACGGTGCGTCGTTTCCGCAACCATCCGTCGCTGGCCGTGTGGTGTCCGCGCAACGAAGGCTATGCTACCCCGACGCTCGAACCGCGGTTGGCCGCGCTGATAGCCCGGGAGGACGGCACACGCTTTTACAGTCCCAATTCCCGCTATATGAACCTGCGCACGAGCGGCCCGTGGCATTACCTGGCCGATGAGTCGGAATATTTCCTCCGCCATGCCTTCGGGTTCTCCACCGAGTTGGGAACTCCGTCGGTGCCGACCGCCGAGTCGATGCGCAAGTTCATTCCCGAGGCGGACAGGTGGCCTATCAGCGATACGTGGTACTACCATGACCTGCATTTCGGGCTGCCGGAGTACTGCGGGGCTGTCGATGCACTCTACGGGAAGGCCGAATCGCTCGATGATTTCTGCCGCAAGGTGCAGCTGATCAACTATGATAGCCACCGGGCCATGCTCGAAGCGTGGAACAGCCGTATGTGGAACTCCACTTCGGGCGTGCTGCTGTGGATGAGCCATCCTGCATGGCCCAGCCTCGAATGGCAGACCTATTCGTGGGATTTCGAGACCCACGGCTCCTTCTACGGCTGCCGCAAGGCCTGCGAATCGCTGCACGTGCAGATGAACCCTCATGACGGACAGGTGTTGGTTGTCAATACGACCCGCGACGCCCTTACGCACGGCCGGGTGATTGCGACATACTACACACCGGCCGGAAAACGCCTCGGCCGGCAGCGTGTTGTGCTGGAGGAAATTGCCGCCAATGCCGTGACGCCGGCCATGTCGGCCGCCCTACCCGAGAACCGGGACTGCTACATGGTGCGGCTCGAACTGTATGTCGGTGGCAGGCGGGTTAGCGTGAACGATTACCTGCGCAGTCCCGGCCGGGATTTCACGGCGTTGAACCGGTTGGCACAGGTTCGGCTCCGGGCGCGCCGCGTAGCGCGGCAGGACGACGGACGTGCCACGACGGTGCGATTTGAAGTGTCGAATCCCTCGGCCACAACCGCCCTTGCGGTGAAATTCAACGTCCGCGACGGGCGGACGGGCGAAGCGATCCTCCCGGCCTATATTTCCGAAGGGTATATCCATTTGCTTCCGGGTGAAAAACGGACGGTCGAAGCCGAATACGTTTCATGCGGCGGAGCCGTTCTTTCGGCCGAGGGTTATAATCTGGAACGGCATACATTGTTGGAACTCTGAATACCGCAAATGCGAAAGGAGCCGTGAAACTGATGTTTCACGGCTCCTTTTTTGTGCCTGCCTGTCGCTCCGAACCGAAGGTCGGGGATGCTTGCGGAGCAGCCGGCGTGCCGTAAGGCGGAGAAGTCCGGTCGTGCCCCCGGCTACATGAGAAAACTCCCTCGGGCACTGCAAAGCCCTGTTTTTATCGTGCGGAAGAGGTTTCGTTGTCCGGAATATGCGCGGCGATCTCCATGCACATGCGGCCGTTGTGATAGGGGCATTTCCAGAATCCGGCCTTGTCGTCCGTTCGGTTGACGCTGCCGTCGGGGAGAATGCTCCACCACCATTCGCCTCCCGTGCGGTCGATGAGGTGTGTCTTGATGTAACCCCATGTTTTCAGGGCGGGCTCCAGGGCCTCCTTGCGGCCGTGGAGCCGGTAGAGATAGAAAAGCCCGATGACGCACTCCGCCTGCACCCACCAATGACGTTCGAGATTCCGGGTGCCGTCGGGGTGCCGTTCGTAAATCATGCTCCAGTCACCCATATAGCCTTCGAGGGCCGCATTGGCGATGGCGTAGCAGCTGGTGCGGGTGCGCTCGTACAATGCTTCGTCGCCGAGCGTCGCTGCGGTTTCGAGCAGCAGCCACGAAGCCTCGATGTCGTGGCCGTAGGAGAAGCAACCGGCGCTTTTCAACTGCCATCGGTCGTCGAAAAATAGTCCCAAGTGGCCGTTTTGCGGCTGCACGATCCGCGAGAGGAAGATTTCCAGCAGGTTGCGGGTCTGCCTGCGCAGCCCCTCGTCGGGCCAGATGCGGAGCAGGTTGGTATAGGCCTCCAGGATGTGGAGGTGGGTATTCATCGTCTTTTTCTCGTTGGCGTCCTTGTCGCTCAGGCGCACGTCGTCGATCGGTGACCGGGCGCGGCCCCCCGCCTCTTCATAGCCGTTGTTAACGGCGTCGTAGGAGTGCTCTTCGATAGCCCGGAAGAGTCCGATTGCCTCCCGAAGCGCCCGCTCGTCGCCTGTCGCCCGGGCGTATTCGCTCAGTCCGTAGATGGCGAACCCGAGGGCGTAAAATTGTTTTTTCGTGTCTGCAGGGTTGCCCGCAGCGTCCACCGACCAGTAGACGCCGCCGTAGGTTTTGTCGAGGAATTTGTCGAGCAGGTAGTCCCGTGCGGCTGTGGCTGTTGCCAGGTATTGCTCGCAACCCGATGTCCGGTAGGCTGCCGAGAAAGTCCACAGGATGCGGCCGCAAAGGATTGCACTCCGCCCGGCGTTGGCTATCAGTTCGCCCGTTCCGGTCATGCGGCCGAAAAATCCTCCTCCCGGGTCAACCATTTGCCGCGCCCAGAACGGGAGGATATTATTGCGGAGCTCTTCGGTGAGCTCGCGCTTGAATTGTTGTTCGCGGTTCATGTTCATTTGTTTGCGGCCCTGCGCAGGGCCAGTTTTTCTCCGATTTCGCTTATGCGGGTTTCGTTGAGCGGATAGATTGCAACCAGCAGCACGGCCAGCGCGCACCCTGCCGCCGGCAGCCAGCTCATCAGCATCCGCAGTCCGAAGATTGCCTCGCCGTTCTGCACCGCGGCGCCCGAGGTGTCGTATCCGTAGGAAGCCAGCAGCCAGAGGATCAGTGCACTGCCGAATGCGCCGCCGAATTTCTGGGCCATCGATGACGACGAGAATATCAGCCCCGTCGAACCGTGGCCGTGCTTCAGCTCCGAATAGTCCGCCACGTCGGCATACATGCTCCAGAGTAACGGGAAGGTGATGCCGGCTGCGGCTGAAATCACGATTTGCAGTACGACCATCGCCCAGCATCCGGCAACGGTGGTCGGCATGAAAAAGAAGACGATGCTCAACAGGCCCGATACGGCCATGGCCCAGATGTAGGTCATCCGCTTACCGATACGCAGCGAGATGGGTACGGCCAGTACGACCCCGAGCATGTTGGCGATTTCGCCGATGGCGAGGAACGCTCCGCAGGAGAGTATCATACTGCCGCCCAACAGGTTGTCCTCCCCGATGAAATCCTTGAAGTAATAAGCTGCCGCCCCGCCGCGGATCGAGTTGAAGAGCAGCGCGGCCACCGCCACGCCCAGCAGTATCCACCACGGCCCGTTGCCGGCGAGCGATTTCATGTCGGACAGAATCGACTGTCCGCCCGCAGACGGGCTTTCGACCGGGGCGACGCGTTCGCGCGTCAGGCGGAAGCAGAGCAGGAAAAGCAGCGCGCAGATTGTCCCGACGACGATCATGGCCGCCTGCCATCCGTCGGCCTGCGCGGCGACGGCCCGCGCGGCGTCCATGTCCCCGGTGTCGGGGGTGAAGAGGTCGCACAGGGGTTCGAAAATCGCCAGTGCCAGGAAGCTGCCCCCGTAGGCGAAAAACATCCGGTAGGAGGAGAATACCGTCCGTTCGCGCGAATCGTCGGTCACCACGCCCAGCATCGCCCCATAGGGGACGTTGATGGCGGTGTAGACGGTCATCATCAGCAAGTAGGTGGCGTAGGCCCATATCAGTTTGGCCGAATAGCTCCACGTGGGTGTCGTAAAGGTGAGGATGCCGGCCACGGCGAAAGGAACGGCGACCCAGAGCAGGTAAGGTCGGTAACGTCCCCAGCGGGAGGTCGTACGGTCGGCGATCAGGCCCATGACGGGATCGGATACCGCGTCCCAGAGTTTGGTGACGAGCAACAGTACGGCGGCATGTTCCAGGCTCAACCCGAAAATGTTGGAGTAGAAAAACGGAAGATAATAGGAGAATATTTTCCAGAACATGCTCGACGACATGTCGCCCAGCCCGTACCCGATTTTTTCCGACCGTGCAGCTGCCATTTTAGCGTTTGAGGTTTTTGTCGATGAGTTTTTTGAGCGTTTCGACGCTGTGCCCGGTCGTAAATCCGTCGGCAGGCGTGTGCAGGCAGTAGTCGACCAGCTGCCCGACGGTCGAGGTCGCTACATGCATGCGGGTATCGCACGAGGCGTAATAGATGCAGACCCGTCCGTCGGGATCGGCGATCCAGCCGTTCGAGAAAAGCACGTTCGACACATCGCCCGTGCGTTCTTCGCCGAGGGGGCCGAGCAGCATGCCCGCGGGCTCGGCCAGGGGTATCCAGGGGCGTTCGAGCTCGGTCATGTAGAGGTAGAGCACATAGCGCAGCCCCGCGGCGCAGGTTCGTACGCCGTGTGCCAGGTGCAGCCATCCCCGGGGTGTTTTGATCGGATGGGGGCCTTCGCCGTTTTTCGTCTCTTTGATCGTATGGTAGTAACGCCGGTTGATGATCGACTCGCCCGTGACTTGGGCGTGCGTGATGTCGTCGATGAGCGCCCAGCCGATGCCGCCGCCGTTGCCCGTGTCGATAAACCCGTCCTGCGGCCGGGTGTAGAGGGCATATTTCCCGTCCACGAATTCCGGGTGTAGAACCACGTTGCGCTGCTGGCTGGAGCTTTTCAGGTCGGGGAGCCGCTCCCAGTCCACCAGATTTTTCGTGCGTGCGATGCCAGCCGCTGCAACGGCGGACGACAGGTCGCCCGGAGCCGCTGCCGGGTCTTTCCGTTCGACGCAGAAAATCCCGTAGATCCAGCCGTCCTCGTGTGCCGTCAGACGCATGTCGTAAATGTTGGTTGCCGGTTCCCCGTATTCGGGCATGGTGACGGGATAGTCCCGGAAACGGAAATTGTCGATGCCGTTAGGCGACTCCGCCACGGCGAAAAACGATTTGCGGTCGGCACCTTCCACGCGAACCACCAGGAGGTATTTGCCGCCGAATTTGATGGCTCCCGAGTTCATCACGGCATTTATCCCTATCCGTTCCATGCAGTAGGGATTGGTCGCAGGGTCGAGGTCGTAGCGCCAGAAAAGCGGCGTGTGCGCTGCCGTGAGTATCGGATGGCGGTATCGGGTGAAGATACCGTTGTAGGCATCGGTTGGCATATTTTTGCGTGTCAGGAGCTGCTCGTGCTGCAACTGCAACCGATGCATCGTTTCCTCAAAGTTGGTCATTGTCGAAAATTGAGTCTATATTGTTTGTTATTGAAAGGCGTTGGCTGCATCGGCCGCGAATAACGTCCGTGGCGAAGCATAGAACCGGTTGAAGTCGGCCTGCGAGACCTGTCCGGGATAGGGTGCGTAAAAATGCCCGGGTTTTAGCGTCTGTAAGGCATTCCTCCATACCAGTACGTATGCGGGACGCTGCTCCCCGATGCCCTGCATCAGTACCCCCGTCCACCAGTCGGCACGCGGAATACCCTCCATGCCGGTTTCCGATACGGCATAGGGTTTCCGGTGGTCTCGGGCGATCTGATCCATGATCCCGAGCGATGCCCCGAGCCGCGTGACGAATGCCCCGGCATCGCTGCTGTGGTAGGCATCCAGCCCCAGTATGTCGACCCATGCATCCCCCGGATAACGCTCGAGGTATTCCAGTCCTGTGACGCACGGGTTGGGCGAATAGACGGTGAGCATACGTACGCCCCTGTCGCGCATGCGTTCGACGGTCATTTTCCAAAGTGCTTCGTATTCGGCGGTCGAACAGAGCCGTTGTCCCCACCAGAACCAGCTCCCGGTGTGCTCGTGCCAGGGACGAAACAACACCGGAACGGTCGTGCCGTCGTTCGTGGACAGGGAGTTGAGAAAATCGGCCGCAAGATCCACCCATCCGAGGAATTTCGCATGGTTTCTGCCGCCCGGCAGTACCGAACGTACGGTGCCGGGGTCGCTCACATCCCATGCGTCGCCGCCTGTTAACGGGTTGCGGGGATGCCAGCTGACGGTCGTCAGCCCGCCGCGTTCGTATTGCCGGACAATTTCGCGGCGCATCGTGTCGAAGGGTACGCCGTCGAGATTATGCCCCGTCCCGAGCTCGATTTCCCCGAGGTCGCAGCCCAGCACGGCCGGATAATCCCCACAGCATGCCTTCACGTCGCAACAGCCGGGCCGGTAGGCCCAGTCGCAGCCGTAAAAGGGGAAGTCCTGCTGCCCGCACAACAGCCGGGTCCGGG
>ERZ780132.377-NODE-377-length-12574-cov-8.18628_pt1 | contig 12574 bp, 8 predicted proteins | sample MGYA00511569_ERZ780132 | MGnify/ENA primary metagenome ERZ780132 (study PRJEB29588, sample SAMEA2155030) | human gut metagenome | biome: human gut; feature: human-associated habitat; material: faeces | place: Denmark | collected 2008/2010 ... | reverse complement strand
CCCCGCGGCAGGTACAGCACGGCGGTTTGCGTCGCCACGACGCCGCTGCCGGAAGAATAATCCATATTACATGGAGAAAAAATTTGGCGGATTAAAATTTATGCCCTATATTTGCACACCCGAAATCCGAAAGGATACGTACAATGCCCAGGTGGTGAAATTGGTAGACACGCTACTTTGAGGGGGTAGTGAACAATTACGTTCGTGCAAGTTCGAGTCTTGTCCTGGGCACAACTAAAAGAAAAAGACAATTGATGATCAATCAGTTGTCTTTTTTTTGTTTGCTGTCTTGCACGAGAGTAATAAAAAGCCAGCGAGATCATTTCAATCTCATTAACACGAACTTGCCTGAATTTTATTGATTTTTTCCTCGCACACTTCTTCTTATAATGTTTTATAATCTCCCTTGATGCCTTACTCATTCATGTGCTTTTTTTATGTTTCACTTTCGGACTCGACGCGTCTGACCGAAAGTGTCCATAACGATATGATTTGACCTCCTCCTTTTCTCCGGTTCGTTCCGCATGAAAGAATAAGCCCGGTATTTCACATCGCCCAATATCAACAGACATTCTATAAATTTTTGAATTTTGATAAAAAAGTTTACCTTTGAATCAATCTACACGTATGTCAGAACTGGATAAACATATCACGCTCGAAGATTTCGAACGATTATACTCCGAGTATAAGCCTCGTTTTATCATTATCGCCCGGTCATACATCCGCAACAATATGGCCGCGGAGGACATCGTTACCGACAGCTTCCTTTATTTTTGGGAAAACAAGGACAAGCTGAATATTACTACGACTATCCAGGCATATATTTTAGGATCCGTGAAACATGGCTGTCTTGAATGGCTGCGCAACCAGAAAAACAGACTCAAAATCCAGCAACAAATACATACGACGGCTTACCGCAGCATCAAAGCCAAAATCACCGTTTTGGAAAGTACCAACCCCGAAGCATCCTTTACGGCGGAAATAAAATCCATCATCGAAAGCCAGATCAACAAAATGCCCGAACCCATGCGGCAAATCTTCCTTTACAACCGCTTCGAGGGCAAGACTTACCAAGAAATCGCCGAAATTACAGGAATCAATGTGCGCAACGTCACAGCCAATATCCAACGGGCTTTGGCCATCATGCGAATCGCACTGAACGACTATCTCATCATTTTAATTATCGTCCTGTATTCCAGCGTTATACGATAATTAAAAAAATTACCATTTTATTAAGAAAATTTATTTAACGAAAAACGCACTTTTTCGATGTAAATGTCGTGCGCCCACGCACCATATAATCGTAAACAGACAAAGCATAATTTCGTTATCGGGAAAAATTACCAAGGGAAAAATTATGGATTCGCTGCGGGCTGCCCAAATTCATAATGCACTCGCCACACTATGTAAAAAAATGGACAAAGAATTATTATATAAGTACATAAACGGCCAAACTTCCGAGCAGGAAGAAAAAACGATTGTAGACTGGCTCGATGCCAACCCCAACAACCAGAAAGAACTAAATGCATTATGGTCTATGCAGGACGCACTTATCGCAAATGTCCCTTATCCGCACCACCCCCATCTGCACCTGCCGACCAGACGCCTGAAATGGTATCGCCAGCGCTTTATTCGTATCTGTACCCAGGCTGCCGCAGTATTACTATTGGTCGCTGGCAGTTGGTACGCTTCCAGAACCGTCATTATCGAAGATACCGCAAAACAATATCTGTCCGTTGCCGCACCGGCAGGACAACGTATAGACATTACACTCCAGGACGGAACCAGCGTTTGCCTGAACAGCGGGGCAAAACTGGAATATCCGATACGGTTCAATAGGAATCGCCGTGTGAAACTCTCCGGCGAGGCCATGTTCAACGTAGAGCATGATGCCGCCCGTCCCTTCATCGTGGAAACTTTCGCCTGCGACGTGGAAGTGCTGGGTACGAAATTCAACGTAACGGCAGACGAACTGACACACGACTTCACGACTGCATTATTGAGGGGAAAAGTCAAAGTAACCAACAAACTGGCAAGCGGCGACCAGATTATATTAGACCCGAACGAAAAGGTATGCCTAAACGGGAATCGTCTGGTATTGACCAGGATTGAGAATACGGACGACTATTTATGGACGGAGGGTATTCTGAATCTCGTTGGACACCCGTTTGCCGACATCATCGCCAAAATGGAGAAAACATACGGTGTGAAAATCCAGATCCAAACGGCCGAACTTCCGCAGATCGACGTTATCCGCGGAAAAATCCCCGTCAATATGGGGCTGGACTATGCGCTAAGGGCCTTGCAGAAAATAACCCCGTTCCAATATGAGAAAGACGAAAACAATGTAATCCACATAAAATAACTATGACGAGATTATCTAACAAAAACCTACAATGCCTATGAGATAAGACTATGAATTTTCAAAGTCGCAAAAAAAGCCCGCAGGTGTAGCAACCACCCGCAGGCATAGCGGCTAATAGAATTTGAACCAATCTAACAACCACTAATCTACAAATCTATGAATAATAAATTTATTCAGCAAATTAAATGCTGGTTTACTTTTCTATTCATGATTTGCTCCACGTTCTCCGCATGGGGAGCGTATGCCCAGACCGCGAAAGTAACATTGCAGATGGACAATGTTCGCATGGAGCAGGTTATGAATGAAATAGAAAAACAGACCAGCTATTTCTTCATCGTAAATAAAGGCGTAGACATTAACAGAACCATCAGTATCAATGTCGCCGATAAACCGCTCGATACCGCTTTGCAGGCAATGGTCGCCGGAACGGATACCGAGTACAAAATCTACCAGCAGAACATTTATCTTTCCGCAGCCCCGGACAAGAAAACCGCAAACAACGGTTCCACAAAGGTCAGCGGTGTCGTGCGCGACACCAAAGGGACACCCGTTGTCGGGGCATCGGTGGTCGTAAAGGGAACGACCATCGGCGAAAGTTCCGGACTTGACGGCGCTTTCTCGCTCCAAGTCCCCGCACCTGTGGAAACCGCCGAATTGTATATCAATTTCATCGGCTACGACCCCGTAACAGTAAAAATCGGCACACAAACCTTTTTTACCATAACACTCAACGAAGCAGCCGAGCAGATTGAAGACGTGGTGATCACGGCCCTGGGTATCAAACGCTCGGAAAAGGCGCTGGCCTACACCGTGCAGCAAGTGAAGTCCGAAGCCGTGACGACCGTGAAATCCGCAAACTTCGTAAACAGCCTCGCAGGTAAAGTCGCCGGAGCCGTTATCAACACCAGTTCGTCCGGTGTGGGCGGTTCGGCCAAAGTCATTATGCGCGGTATGAAGTCGATTATGCAGACCTCGAACGTACTTTATGTAATCGACGGTATTCCCATGCACAACTTCACCAGCGATGGCAGCATGGAATTCGGATCACGCGGCACAACGGAATCCATCGCCGACATGAACCCCGACGACATCGAATCCATATCCGTTATGACCGGAGCCGCAGCCGCGGCATTGTACGGTTCCGACGCCGCGAACGGTGCAATGCTCATTACCACCAAGAAAGGTAAGGCCGGAGCAACACAGATACAGGTTTCGAGTAACACGGAATTTATGAACCCGCTGCGCCTGCCGGATTTCCAGACCCGCTACGGCACGGGGCGTAAAGGCAAAGCCAGCGGTTCGACGATCCACAGCTGGGGCGCACCGCTCAACCAGGCGGCACGTTACAACTACTCGCCCGAAGATTTCCTGCAAACAGGTCACATCCTGACGAACTCCGTAACACTGTCCGGGGGTACGGAGAAAAACCAAATCTATTTCTCGACCGCAGCGGTAAACTCCAAAGGACTGATCCCCAACAACAAGTATAATCGTTATAACTTTACATTCCGCAACACGTCGAACCTGCTGAACGACCGTTTGACACTGGACGTAAGCGGCAGCTACATCATCCAGAAAGACCGCAACATGATAAACCAGGGCGTGTACTCAAACCCGCTCGTATCGGCTTATCTCTTTCCCCGCGGCGATGATTTTTCGCTCGTAAAGGCATTCGAGCGCTGGAACCCCGCACGCAAAATCTATGAACAGTTCTGGCCGCAGGGCGAGGGCGGCGACCTGCGCATGCAGAATCCCTATTGGATCGCCTACCGCAACCCCCGCGAAAACAGCCGTAAGCGCTATATGTTCACAGGCGGCATTACCTATAAAATCACCGACTGGATGAATGTCGCAGGACGTATCCGCGTCGATAACACCAACAGTTTATATACGGAAAAACTGTACGCCACATCGAACCCCACGCTGCTGGAGAACAGCAAAAAAGGTAAATATACCGAAACCCGCGGCGAAGAACGACAGACCTACGGCGACGTAATGCTCAACCTCAGCAAGACGTTCAAAGAGAAATTCTCGCTCGACGCACATATCGGCGCGTCGATCAAAGACAACCGCTTCGACGAACTCTCGGTATATGGCCCCATTGCCGGCGCTCCCAACATCTTCAATGTCGTGAACCTCGACAAGAGCCAGAAGAAAACGCCGAAAACCGGCTGGCACGAACAAACGCAGTCGTTTTTCTACTCCCTGGAACTGGGCTGGAAGTCGCAACTGTTCGTAACGACGACCGGACGTAACGACTGGGCGTCGCAACTTGCCAACTCACCCCAAAAGTCGTTTTTCTACCCCTCGGTCGGCGTATCGTGGCTGCCCAGCAGTACATTCAATTTCCCGGAGAAGTTCAACTACCTGAAAATCCGTGCTTCGTGGGCTTCGGTAGCAAACCCCTTTCCGCGGGAACTGACAATCGCCACACACCCTTACGACGACACCATTTCCGGCTGGGACGACAAATCGAACTACCCTATCGGGCAGCTTTACCCGGAGCGGACGAAAACCTGGGAATTAGGTTTCGACGCCCGGTTCCTGCATGGATTCACACTCTCGGCATCGTGGTATCGCGCCGACACCTATAACCAGACTTTCAATCCGAATCTGTCCGCATCGTCCGGCTACTCCGACATCTATATTCAGACCGGACACGTGCGCAATACGGGTGTCGAGGCAAGCCTGGGATACGACCACCAATGGAAAAACTGGAATTGGAACTCGCAGTTTACTTTCTCCTGGAACAAAAACAAGATCATCGAACTTTGCAAGGAGTGGTACAACCCGATCACCGAGGAAACGATCACCATGAACAGACTCCAGATCAGTAAACTGGGGCGTGCGAAATTTATTCTCAAAGAGGGCGGTTCGATGGGCGACCTTTATTCCACGACCGACCTGCGGCGCGACGACAAAGGCAACATCGAGATCGACGAGGGCGGCAACGTCGTCGTAGAGGACAACCTGCCCGACATGAAACTCGGTTCCGTATTCCCGGACTATAACCTCGCATGGCGCAACAGCGTATCGTGGAAAAACCTGAACCTCGGATTCCTCGTGACGGCACGCATCGGCGGCATCGTCAATTCACTCACGCAAGCCAACATGGATCTATTCGGCGTGTCCGAAGCAACGGCTGCCGCGCGCGATGCCGGGGGTGCTTTGGTAAACGGCCGCAGCCTGGTAAACCCGGAAACCTGGTATACGGCCATAGCATCGCAGGGCGGAATACCCCAGTATTACACCTATTCGGCAACCAATGTCCGGCTCCAGGAACTTTCGCTGGGGTACACGATTCCCCGCAAATGGCTGCACAACGTATGTTCGATCACCGTATCGTTCGTAGGCCGCAACTTGTGGATGATGTATTGTAAAGCGCCGTTCGACCCCGAAGCCGTGGCATCGACAAACAATTTCTATCAGGGAATGGACTATTTCATGATGCCCTCGACACGTAACCTGGGATTCAATATTAACATTAAATTCTAACGGCTATGAACAAAATAAAGACAATAATTCGTGCCGTTGCTCTTATCGCAGTAGTAAGCGCATCGACGGGATGCCTTGACAACTTCGAAGATTACAACCGTAATCCGAACGAAGCGACAGACGACGAACTGGAACGCGACAACTACCTCGTGGGGTCGAAACTCACCAAACTGCAAAATATGGTGATCCCCTCGGAAGAACACCTATACCAATTTGTCGAAGCACTCGAAGGCGGCAGCTACGGCGGATATGTCGAAGCGACGGTAGACAGCTGGGAAACGAAATTCTCAACGTTCAATCCCACCGCCGACTGGCTCAAAGCGCCGTTCGTGGATGTCATCACCGAAACTTACCCCGCCTACCGCGGCATCATCAACAAAACCGACGACGAAGTGGCGGGGGGGGGGGGGGGGGGCGCCGCGGGGGGGAGCCCTGGCCAACGTCCTGCGCGTGGCGATTATGAACCGCCTGACCGACGCTTACGGCTCGATACCCTACTCCAAGATCGTAGAGGACAAAAAAGAACGCCTGACCGTCCCCTATGACACGCAACAGGAAGCATATACGCAGATGTTCAAAGAACTGGACGCCGCGCTGGAAGCGCTGGAGCGCAACCGGGATTTGAGTACGGAAGCCTTCGGCGAATACGACCAGGTTTACAACGGCGACCTTAAAAAGTGGATCAAATACGCCAATTCGCTTAAACTGCGTATGGCGATGCGCCTTTCCTATATCGACGAGCAGACCGCAAAGGCCAAAGCCGCGGAAGCCATCGCCGACGGGGTCATCACCGAGAATGCCGACAATGCGAAGCTTCAGCCCGAACTCAACCGCACGGCATTGCTTTGGAACAGTTGGCAGGATCACGCCATCGGAGCCGACATCCTCTGCTACATGAACGGCTACAAAGACCCGCGCCGGGCAAAGATGTTCACACAGGGAACCGTCGGAGAGGGCGATGCCGCCGAGAAAGGCTATTACGGCCTGCGCATCGGCACGACACCGGCCAACAAGTCCAAGGCCGTAACGGCATGCTCCTCGATGCTCATTACCGACACCGACCCTATCTTATGGATGAACGCCGCGGAAATCGCGTTCCTGCGCTCCGAATATGAACTGCGCTGGGGAAGTGCGGTATCGGCACAGAATTTCTATGAACAAGGCATACGGCTTTCATTCGAGGAACGCGGCGTAGCCGGTGCGGAGGATTACATCGCCGACGAAGCGAACGTCCCCGAAGCCTACACCGATCCTCTCGGCGTTATCGAAAACAACACCGCATTACCGCAAAGCCGCATCACGATCAAATGGAAAGAAGATGCACAGTTCGAAGAAAACCTCGAACGCATCATCACCCAGAAATGGATTGCGATTTTTCCGCTCGGAAATGAAGCGTGGGCGGAATACCGGCGCACGGGCTATCCGAAACTGATGCCGGCCAAAGACAATAAATCCGGCGGAACGGTGAATTCCAAATACGGCATGCGCAGACTTCCCTACCCGTCCGAGGAATATTCCGAGAACCGCACAAATGTCGAAGCGGCGATAACTTCGCTCGGCGGCCCCGACAACGGCGGCACGCGCACATGGTGGGACTGCAAACCCTTAAATTAATCCGAAGCTATGAAACAGACTATAAAATACCTGATTCTGGCGCTGCTCATTCCCGCGGCCTATTGTTTCACAGCCTGCGACACGGACATCGAGCCGATAGACCAGCAGATCATAAAACCCGACCAGCAAGATCAGGCGCAGTACGCCGCATATCTGGCAGCCCTCAAAGCGTATAAGGCAAGCGAACACTACGTCGTATACGCAAGCCTGGCAAATGCCCCGGCCGTACCGGGTTCGGAAAAGGCATTTCTGCGCTCACTGCCCGATTCACTCGACATCGTGGCACTTGAAAACGCCGGCAACCTGACCGAATACGACATCGAGGATATACCCCAAGCGCAGGCCAAGGGCACGAAAATCCTCTATACCGTAGATTACAACACACTCGCGGAATCTACGGACGCCGTAGCGCTGGGAACATATCTCGACAAGGTGATCGAGGACGTAAACCGGTATAAGTTCGACGGCGTAACGGTACGTTACGGCGGCGCTATGGATGCCGCGGCGACCCAAGCCGCAGCAACGATTGTCAGCAAACTGTCGTCCCTGACCGGCAAAATCCTCATGGCGGAGGGTAACCCGCTCTTTATCGCAAAGGAGAGCCACGACGCCATCACCTATTTCGTACTCACGACTACGGATGCCGTCAATACGTTCAATATCCGCAGCCAGCTTGCATACGCGACCGATTATGCCGGCATTGCGCTCGAAAAAATCATCATCACGGCCGAGCCGGGCGGGAAACTCACGGATGAAAACCTTGTGCAGCAACCCGCAATCGCCGAAGCCGCCAAAAGCGTAATTACAATGGGGCCGTTAGCCGGGCTGGGTATTTACAACATCGGGGACGATTACTACGACGCTTACATAAATTACAAACAGACCAAGCATGCCATCGGCCTGCTGAATCCGGCAAACCCTAAATAATGCGCCTTATGAAATTGAGAAGAACATATCTGTATTTTGTATCGGCTGCCTTTATCCTGCTGGCCGGGTGTGAATCGGATTATGAAAACCGTTACCCGTTCGACAACGCAGCATACATCGACGTAGCCGAAACGTCAAGCGACAACAACGTAACTTTTAAAAAGACCGTTACGCAGCTCGACCGCGAACTCTCCGCCGTGCTGATCTCCCCGGCAAAAGAGAATATCGAGGTGACATTTGGCATCGACCCGTCGCTCGCGGCCACCTACAACGCCAAACACGACACGAAATATGCGGTACTCGATGAAAGTTACTACGAGTTCCCCGAACGGACGGCAACCGTAGAAGCCGGGAAATCCGTATCGGAACCTTTGACCATCCATTTTAAGAACCTCGACCAGCTCGATATAGATGCAACACAGTTGCTTCCGGTAACTATCGTTTCAGCGGGGGGGGGACTTTCGACCCTCTCCGGTTCCCAAACCGTCTATTATCTTGTGCGCCGTTCTTCGGCCATCACGACCGCCGCCGTACTCACCGATAACTGGATAGACGTGCCTGCGTTCGACAAAGCCGGAACCGCCGACTGCGTAAATGGACTGACAGCCGTAACCTATGAAGCTATCGTCCGCGTTCACGATTTCCACTATGCAGGTCCCACTTCGTCCTACATCGAAGAAAAGCTCTCTACGATCATGGGTGTGGAACAACACCTGCTGCTGCGTATCGGCGACACGAATTTCTATGCCGACCAGCTCCAGGTAGACGGATCGGGCGTAAGCCTGGGCAAATTCCCCGAAAAGAACAAGGGTAAACTTCTGTCGCTCGAGGAGTGGTATCATGTCGCTTTCACATACGACCTGGAAACCGGTATCGCCTGCATCTACGTAAACGGACAACTCCAAAGCCAGACGCAGGTAGCGCCGACCGTAAAGGTCATAAACCTCGGACTGCGGGCCATAGACCCCGACCCGGAAACGGACGCCCGGCAATTCTTCATCGGGTACAGCTACGACGCTTTCCGCCAGCTCTGCGGCGATATTTCAGAGGTGCGCATCTGGTCCGTCGCACGTACGCAGGCCGACATCTGGCGCGACATGTACGACGTGGAAAACCCGGCCGAGAAGCCCGAATTACGCGCTTATTGGAAATTCAACGAGGGGTCGGGAAACATCATCAAAGACTGGTCGCAGTACGGAAACGATGCCGTAGCGCATACCGATCTGAAATGGAATACCTCGGTGGAAATTCCGCAGCTCAACAAGCAAGAATAAACCGTAAATCTTGAACTATGAAAAACATGAATAAAATAACAGGTCTGCTGCGCACTTCGGCACTTTGCCTTACGCTCGCAGCGATGGCCGCGTGCGACGCCGAGGACTTTACCCGCACGGCCGGGGATATTCCCGGCAAGGACGACCTTGCAAACGTCGGCGGAGTGCTGCGCCGGGAAAAAACGCCCGATCAGATTTCGGCACTCAAACTCAGCGAAGAACAGACGACCACAGACGCCGTGTTCTACCAACTGACCCAGCCCGCAGCCGCAGACGTAACGGTTACGGTCGATGCGGACGCAACGCTTGTGGACGAATACAACAAAGACAAACAAGGTGACGCAAAACTGACGCTGTTTCCGTTGGAAAATGTGACTTTCGAAGGAGGCAAAACGCTGACGGTCAAGAGAGGAGAGAAAACCTCTCCTGCTCTTACCGTCACGTTGAGCCGCGAAGGGGTCGAAAAAGGCGCCTATCTGCTGCCCCTGCGGGCGACCGTTGCCAATAACGACATGTCCCCGTCCGAAAAAGACCAGGTAATCTACTACCGGATCCTGGTCGGGGAGATCGTACCCGAAACGCAGCTCGATGCCTATGCTTTCAAAATCGTGGGATATGTCAATACCGAGGAAATGAACCCGCTGATGGGAACCAAATTTTATGCAGAAACATTTGACCCCGATTTCAATACGATAACCCAAACGTGGATCGATATCGAAGTACTCCGCCCCGCGGCGCTAAAATTCGACAAGACGACACGGCGGGCCATGCTCGACATCGGACCGGATCTGCAATACGTCTTGAGCAACCGCGACAAATACCTCATGCCCTTGCAGAAAAGCAGTCGTAAGGTGCTTATTTGCATCACAGGCGGAAATACGGGACTTGGATTCTGCAATATGACCGACGAGCAGACCGCTGATTTTGTTTTCCAGCTTAAATATGTCGTGGAAACATATAAGTTGGACGGCGTAAACTACTTCGACATCGAAGCGTCCTACGGCAAAGACGGTATGCCCGGTGTAAATCCCGCATCCTACGCCAAACTGATAAAGGCGACAAAGGAAGCATTGGGCGACGACAAACTCGTCACCGTGGCCTGCGACGCGGAGAGCACCGACCTGCTCGCTACGGCACACGACGGCATCGAAGCCGGAAAATACATCGACTATGCCTGGTCGGGAATTTTCGATAAGGTCGTAGATGCCTATGCCGACGGCGCGAAACTCAAACCCATCGCCGGGCTGGAGCAATCCAAATACGGCGGCGCGCTGCTGAAAACGAATAATACGCAGGAAAGCGCACAACTAAACCCCATTTTAACTCCCCTTATTAAATCCCTCTACCGCGAAACCCAATCGGGGAACGTATTCGCATTCTGGGATATGCCGACAAACTCGGCAGGATATGAAGAAGGCCCCAAAAGTGCTTTCAATATGGTGGCAGACGCAGTTACCGATTGGGATTGGGAATACGACGGAATGATACTACTGATAAACGTAACCTGGGATGATCGAAATTACGGCAATTTCACTAAAGACTGGTAAAAAACACTTTAACTACAACCTATAATTCTCAAACCTCAACCTTTTAACTAAAATTTGCCTTATGAAAAAACAAATCTTATTCGCAGCCTGCACCTTGTTCGCTGCATCCGCATTGTTGATGACCTCGTGCCAGCAGGCCGAGGAACCCATCGCAAACGACCCGACCGATCAGGCCGGCCCGATGACCCGCGCGGCAACGCTCGGCAACTTCTACCGCGTTGTTTACGTCGAAGTAAACGACGTCAATCCGCTCAACGCAGGAGAATATCTCCTGTCGGACGGCACTCCGTTCTTTACGCACGTCATTCTCTTTGCATCCAACATCCGCGGCGACGCATCGGGCAATGTCCACAACTACAACAACCCGAACAACGCCGCAATCCTCGCAAATCCCGCCAAGTACATCGCGCCGCTCCAGGCAAAAGGTATCAAGGTCATCATGGGCAACCTCGGCGACCACACCGGTGCCGGATTCGCCAACCTTACCGCAGCACAAATCGGTACTTACACGGATGATCTGGTTGCCTACGACAATATCGTAGACGGCTACGATTTTGACGACGAGTGGGCGGAGTACGGAACCCGCGGCTATCCCTATGCTAACAGCACTTCGTACAGCAACATGATTATCGCACTGGCAGGCAAGACCAACAAGTCGATCAGCGTATTCGATTGGGGTAACACAGGTACGCTCTCATCCACGGCTATCAGCCATCTCGATTGGGGCTGCCAGGGTTCGCTGAACGGCTATGGGTTCAATTCGTCGTTCGCGGCTGGCAAATACCTGCCGCTGTTCGTAAACCTGACCAGTCCGCTTTCGGACACCGCAATCAGATCTCGCACAACGCAGGCCAAGAACGCCGATGCACGTGGTATCTGTTTCTTCAACCTGCCGATGTCGCCCTATCGCCTTTCGTCGTTTAACGCAGCAGCCCAGGCTTTCGGGGAAACCGTTTCGCACACCGGAAAGACCTACTCGAAAGACTATGGCAATTAATGTTTTACGCGAAATGAGAAGAAATAGGTTGTGATTAAAGTGTCCGCGCACCACTTTCGCGGTGCGCGGTTTTTCATCCGAAACAAACAACAGCCATGAAAAAGACAATGATAACGTGTATGTTGTCGCAGCAGCGGCATACACATTTACATTTACAGCCTGCAATAGTGCAGAAGAACCCGTCATAGCCCAACCGGACGGACAAACTGCCCCCATGACCCGCGCGGCGACAATAGAAAACTTCGCCCGGTAACGAAGGGTCGAACGAACACGGGGACATGCGAATGCTTCGCCGCATGCGACGATACGGCGGCTACATCAGCCACGGTTTCCTTGCCGGCACGCGGGGACAGTT
>ERZ780132.375-NODE-375-length-12727-cov-2.71544_pt1 | contig 12727 bp, 17 predicted proteins | sample MGYA00511569_ERZ780132 | MGnify/ENA primary metagenome ERZ780132 (study PRJEB29588, sample SAMEA2155030) | human gut metagenome | biome: human gut; feature: human-associated habitat; material: faeces | place: Denmark | collected 2008/2010 ... | reverse complement strand
ATGTAAATATAATGATTATATATTTATTGGAGGTTATATATGAAAAAGAATTTTATTCGTTTAAATATAAATGATAATTATTTATCTTTTGGTAATTTTTTTAGAATTTTAAAAGAAGAAAGTAATAATTCTGCAAGCTTTTGGCAAGCAGATTTATTCTCTATAATTTTTAATACAGATTCAATTGCAGATAGTACTGTTAATAATTACTGTACAGGTTTTAGGGCAATTAATTCTACTTATAAAAACTATATAAAAAGTTTAAAAGTTGACTATCAAAAAAATTCTTCTACTCTACTTCCTATTTTTTCGGAAATATTAAAATTAATAGATATTAATGTTCCAGCAAAAATTACAATTAATATCTTTAATACAAATGAAAAAATGCGTCATGTTTGTACACGACTATATTCTATTTGTAAAAATGACTCAGATATTACCACTAATCTTTCTAATCGATTGCATTCAAATTTAACTAATAACGATTTATATAATTTTATCGCAGAGGTGTTATTTTATACTGTTTTAGATAAAAAACAACCTATTTGTATTGACGAAAATTTAAATAATATAATAGAAAAGAAAATATATGATACAAATATCTCTGTAAATGATATTGAAGATTTTATTAATATCCAATTAACTTCTGGTATTTGGTCTATTAGAGGCATTTATGAATTAGCAAGGCATGGTAATCCTTTTGCGTGTTTTGAGATGGCTTCTATGGAATGTTATGGAATTATAACTGGAAAAGCTAGATATGAAAAAGCTTATGATTACTATCAAGTTGCTGCAAAGGCTAATCATCCCACAGCAAATTGGGCTATTGGTTATTTATATTATGAAGGGCATATTGGTACTAAATCTAAACATGATATGTATTTAGCTTTAAAATATTTTAACAAAGCTAGGAAACTAAATTGTGCTAATGCTTACACTAGCATTGGTAATATACTACTTTTGGGTAATATACCTCATATTTCTAAGAACGAAGAAAAAGCAATTGAAATGTTTAAAATTGCAGCAGATATGGGACATGTATATGCGTTTAATAATCTTGGTAAAATTTACGAGGCTCGAAATGACTTAAAACTCGCTTTTGATTATTATATGAAATCTGCTAATTTAGGTGATAGTTGGGCTCAGAATAGAGTTGGAGAATTTTATAGGCTAGGAAAAATAGGAAATATAAATTTACAAAAAGCTTTTGATTACTACACTTTATCTAGTGAATCACCAAAGTTTACATTATGCAATTGGGCTAAATATAATTTAGCAAAATATTTTTATAAAGATGGTTGTTTAGAAATTGGAATTCATAAAGATTTAACTAAAGCAATTTCTTTATTTGAAGAATCTTCTGATGAGCTTACTGAATCTTTAGAGGAATTAATTTATATTTATTATGATTTATATTTAAAAAATAATAATTCAGAAAATTATTCAAAGAAATTAAATTATTATATTAATCTAATCGAAAAACATACTGATTATAATGATAAAATTGCCAATTGTATAAATAATAAATTAAAAGATTTGAAAAACGAACATTTAAAGATAGAATTACCTTAATCTTTTATATAAACTAATACATGGCTCCCCTACTTTTACGTAGGAAAGCCATGTACGAAACATGAGATTACTTAATTACTAAGATATTCTCCTTTGTAGCTCCAAAGAAGAAATATTCTTCGCTGTTTGGGAAGTACACAAATTTTATAATATTCATGTTGCTCCAATTGTTATGCCAATTTTTTATAGCAAGGCTCTTTTCCCTACTATAGGTTATCTCCATCGGCTCTCCGCTTTTTAACTTAAAAGCAGCCATAGTATATCCTTCGTACGGAAAATTACTGGTTCCATATATCTGAAGCTCTTTAATTTTCTGTACTACCTAGTCAGACAGCCATATTTGTGTGCTTTCGCACTTGTTGTCCCGAATGCAATTTACAATTAGTTTCCTAATTGTTTCTTGTACATTCGTTTCTGCTACTATTTCTCTCATATTTCTTCCTCCTGTTAATCATTTGCACTTAATGTGCAATGTGGATAAATCTACGAGTTTCTCAAACTTTATTATAGCACATTTGCTCATAAAAGGCAAAACTAGTCATTATTCTTCTTTTTTGATAAATTAGTATTGCTCATGTTATTTTCTTATGATATATTAAATAAAATTAACAAAGGAGGAAATATTATGTTAGATTTATTTTTAATAATAATCTTAATAATAAGTTTGGCTAAACCAGATATTCTATTAGCAAAAAAAGTAAAAGAAAAAGCTTCAGATGAACAAAAACAAATTCTTGTAAAAAATTATAGAAAAATTTACGCTATTTTAATAGCTCTTTTCGAGTCTTTAGCTATAATGCGTTATAGCTCAATTATTGGTGGAGTTTTAGCTATTATCTTTATAATATTATTTTTTACAATTTCTTGGCCTGCTACAAAACAGAATAAGCAGATACTAAAAGAATTAGAAATATAATTAAATCTCCTATTTTATAATAGGAGGTTTAATATTTTTTCTGAATATACTTTTTTATTGAGCGCATTTTTTACAAGGTGTTAATCCAGCTGATAAAGCCGCGTCTAAAGTTGTTGAATACGAATTTTTCCCTCCACAATCTGGATCATAATGATATCTTTTCCCAGTTGGAGTTCTGTATACTGTTTTTCCATTTGAATTATTCGACGTACTTTTTGAATTTTTCTTCTTTGTCGTTGTAGTAGTTTTAGAAGTTGATGTATCTTCTTTCTTTGTGCTTGCACTTTCTGCAGCTACTTGTTTTTGTTTCTGCTCTTCTGCTTCCTTCTTTGCTTGTTCTTCTGCTTTTATTCTTTCTTGCTCTATTCTGTTATTATCAATTATTTTTACTGTTACTCTATTACTTTCTAGTCCATTATTTGTTTTAACAAAAATTTCACAATTTCCTTCTGCAATCGGATTTATCTTCAATGTAATTTTATTTTTAATTATGTCTGTATCTGTTCTTTCTATAGTTGCTACTTTATCATTTGATGAACAATACTCTAAACTGTCAATATTAGCATTTTCTGGTTCTATTTCTAAAGTAATATTCTTTGATTCATTTATATCTAATTCTATTTCAGCTTCATTAAATTTTAAATTTGTTATATCGATATTTTTAGTCTCTTGCACTATATTTGTACTTATACTTGTATTGGTATCTACATCGGCAATTATATTAGTATACGTCACATTTGGTACATCCGGCATACTCATTCCATATATAATTATTAATATGATTGGTAAAATAATTTGTATATGCTTAATTTGGTTTAATTTTGTTTTTTTATATAGTACTGGTAATAAAGATATTCCAAATAACATCATAAAAAATCCTGCCAAAATATTATTAATTAACATTCCACTAAATCCTGTTAATATAAAAAACACTCCACAAATATACCTTAATACATTAGATATCCTTTTTCCTGTTTTATTTTTTTCTTCCATTTATACTCTCCCCTTTTATTTCATCTAAAAAAAGAGTAGTTTTTAAACTACTCTTTTTTGGTGCAGATGGGAAAGTTCAAATACTTTTACATAGCTATGTAAAAGTATTTTTATAGCTTAGTCCGTGCATATTGTGTGCAAAACATTTAATAATATATAATTCTATATATTGTTAAAAATTAATGAATAATTATTGTATGTGTTATATAAATTGTAAGTTGTAACTCTAAATATATAAATTTAATTATTTTTCCTTAAGTTCTCATATCCTGTTTCAAAGCCTTCTGGAGTTTCATAATAATTTCGATTGATATTCATATATTTAACTCTTTCAATAATATATGGTTTTATGACATCCAACTCTTCAAGTTTTTCAAATTCAATTTTTCCATCATTTTCACATTTAATTTTTAATTCTTTTGCAATTTCTGAAAAGTAAAGCCATATACAACTTTTTTTCTTTTTATACACTTTAAATTTAATTTTTGTAGGCCACTCGATGTAATATATTTCAGCATGGTCTGATAAATGTCGAAAATAAATATTACCTTTTTCTGCTCCACACTCTAAATATAATTTTTCTAAATATTTTCCAATTTTTTCTTCATCTTCGGTTAAAGGTTCTTGACCACATTCTTTTAATATCACACAAGCTTCATTGGCTATATCTATAAATTTTTTTAAATCATTAAAATCCTGTATGTCAGCCTTCCAATGAATTTGATTTTTATTTGTCTGAGCTAAAAATAATTCACTATCAATATATTTTTTTCTATATGAATTGAACATTGCAATTGTTATCCACTTTGTATCATCTACTTTGCTAATATGCACTCTAAGGAAATTATTGTTTCCATATATAAGAGATAAATATCTATCTGACCTTTGTTCTATTCTAAATAATGTGTCATCTTTACCTAGTTTTATTAATTCTTCAATAAAATAATTGCATACATCATATTCATTATAGTTTTCAACTTGGTTTTTAACTTCTTTTGTATCTTTCTCTATATTTTTTTTGTTTTTCTTAAAAATATTACTAAAAAACATATAAACAGCCCTCCAAATTACTAGTTTGTTATGATACTTATAGTATCATACATGAGTGCAATTATCAATAATTGATCTTATGTAATTAATTTTCTTTTAATACTTCTAACATCATTTTCACACCATCACAAAAACCTTTTTTATAAAATCTTTCATTATCATAAGCACTTAAACTATTTTCTCTTTCTAAATATTGTTCTAATTTTTCAATAATATTCTCTCTAGTATTATTAAAATGTGGTGGCAAGTTTTTTATTGCAATTAATAAATTTTCATAACTTATTGGATTTTCCAAATATATTTCTTTAATTTTTTCTTTATCATACTTGTTTTGATGATATAAACTTTCCTCTTTCTCTTTAAAAATTGAATCTAATATTGAATCATTAATCAAACTTGTAAGTTCTATATTTTTATTCATATTTTCTCCCTTCTTTCTATATTTTATTATGGCTCTCATAATATATTAACATGAATTCCATGATAATATCAATAAAAATTGAAAATAATACATTAAAGGATGGAATTTTTATGAATAAATATAAAAATAAAAGTAATATTTCTGGAAAAATTATTCATGACAGTAGAATTGAACATAACTTGTCACTTGAGAAATTATCTAATAAACTCGAGTTATTAGGTGTAACATTATATCCAAATGATATTTATTTAATAGAAAAAGAACAAAGAATTGTAAAAGATTTTGAATTAATGGCTATTTGTAAAATTCTTGATATTGATGTAAAAGATATAAAAGAGAATTTATAAATATTCTAATTTAATAATACGCACAATTTCTTCAATTATATTTTTATTAGTAAAGTAGTAGCTATCGTATTCAAAACCAAATACCCTTTTAAAATTTTCTAATGCTTTATTTTCTATTCTTGTATTTAAAGCATAAGATATATCATTTTTAACTTGTTTTGGAGTTATATTGCCATATATTTTGGCAATTTTTTCATATATATCATTAATAACAACAATATCATTATCAGCCATTGTAATTATTTGAATTGCTTTATTAATATATTTAGTACCTCTATGACTTGTATTTAATCCAATTGAACGAAGAATATTAAATATTGTTATAACTTGTTTAGGATTAATTTTAGTCTTTTCTTTTAACCCTTTCATAAATTCCTCCAAAACTTCTTTATATTCAATGATACATAAATCTTTAAATTATTTGTAACATTAATATAACAAGCTTATTGCAACAAGTCAAAAAATTAAAACTTGCATGATATGCAATAAAATTTGCATACAATGCAAGTTTTTTATGTAAAATCGTTGTTTTTCCATGAAAATATCACTAATTGAGTAGCAATTTTATTATTTTTTACAAAATATTGCATATAGTGCAAAAAAAATACACGGAGAGTGAGCAACCCCCGTGTTTGAATGCTTTAAATCTTAATCTTTAAAGCTATAATTAACCTAAACTATTGCGATTAGTTTAGACTAACTAACTAAATTATAACTTAAATTTATATAAATTTCAATAATTCCTATAAAGTTCGGGGGAAAATTCTTCCCCCATTAGCCGAATGGCTCTTTCTTGTTAGTGAAGATTATCCACCTGGACAACCGACCACCGTAGCACTCTAAATCTTTCATTTGCTCACTCTCCTGTATATGGATTCCTTATGTAAAAACTCAATGTATATAATACGAAAAGTAAGCAAAGCTAAAATCTCGTATTAAAAAAATCCAGGCAATCGCAATACCTGAATGTTAACATTGAACACCAAGCATTACGCTTGTGGAATGGATTGATTAATTAAGATTTCAAAGCCATTCTTTTTACTATAAAGTTATATTAATTATAACATTTTTTTATGTCAATTTCAAATTTTATTGCCATACCAAGCTATTTGCCTATCACTTCTGTTGAAAACAATGTAAAAAAATGGTATAATTGAAGTGTATATATTTATTAAAGGATGTGATTATATGGCAGAATTTAATAAATCCGAATTTGGAGAGCGATTGAAGAAATTTAGAAAAATAAAAGGATTAAGTCAAGATAATCTAGCAATGACAATTGGAAAAAATGCGTCTACTATTGCTAGGTTTGAAAGTGGCGAACTTATTCCAAATGCCGAGCAAATATTCTTACTATGCAGAGAACTAGAAATCAATGAATCAGAATTATTTACTCTTAATAATAAATTTATAAATAAAGCAGAAAATAAAAATCCTTTTGAGACTAATACCTTATATATTTATTATAATGGATACTATCCTTCCTCAAAAAAATTTGATAAATGTAAATTTAAAATAAATATAGTGAAAAAATCAAATTATTGTGAATTAGAATTTGTTGATTATAAAACAGATAAAATATATATGACTGGATATATAGAAACAGATAATTTTATGGCATTTTTACACTTTAATAATTATAAACCTACTAGCCCTCGTCTTGAATGCACTCAAATAGATATTAACATAGCAAATGGTACAAATAGACTAATGAAAGGAATTTTATTTTGTACTAATGGTAAATATGAGCCTAGCAGTAGAAAATGCTTTATTTCTAAAAATGATTTAGAATTTACTGACGAAATGCTAAAAGACTTAAAAATAACAAATACAGAATTTGAAAAAATGAAAGAAGTAAATATTTGTTATTTAGATATTGAAAATAAAGAAGATTTTGAAGAATAAGTAAATATATATAATACCTTTAATTGTACTAAATAAGTGCGTTTAAAGGTGTTTTTTATATTTGTACGTAAAATTAATTTAAAAATTGTTGAATGCATTGATTTTTATACACTTTCAAAGATTTTTGAAAGTGTATTTTTTCAGTTTTTTTATTCTTTTTTATGTTTATTTATACTTTCTTTGTTTTTTTTGGGCTTTTTCTCTTTTTTATACTAAAACATCGTATCCTATAATCAGTTCGAACAACTATGATTTCTAGAAATCAAATTTATTTTAAAGGAGTTTTCAGAAAATGAGAAAAATTTCAAAAGCAATTACAAATAAAAAATTTCTTAAAAAATCTGACAATTTATATTCAAAAGATACAATTAGTTTAGATAATCCGAAAAACAGAAAATATTTAGATAATATAGCTTATCAAGAATATTTAAGAAAGATACAAAAAGAAAGTAGTGATTATAATGACCAATAACAAAATTATAATTATATATCAAAAAGTTGGTAAGCCTCCAGAACTAAAGAAAATAAACAATGATATTGTTCAATTTGAGGAATTAGTTGGACGGGAAATTTGATGTAATACCTTATGACGATATAGTTATTCTATGTAAGAATAATAGAAAATATCTAATACCTAATATATATATTAATCCAAAACTTTTGGGTATTGGCGAAACCATTCGTGGAGATATCATAATAGTTTGTAAAGATAATAAAAATTTTAAATCTTTAACGAAAGAACAATGTATTAAATATATGAAATTCTTAAGAAGAGCTAGTTTTAATTATAACAATAAGTCTAATACTTCACGGTTCTTCTTATATGAGAAAAAAATTTTTAAATGGAACAATTCTAGAAAGAGATTTAAGCTTATCAAATTATGATTTATCCAAACGCTATACAAATGATGATGTACTTCAAATGATTTTATCTATTCAAACAACAATACTAAGATTTATTAAAAACAATAAAAATTAGATACGAAAGGATTTTTAATATGGAAGAAATAAATAAAATGATAAATGAAATTAAAAATATAGAAACTAAAAATATAGTAATTGAAACAAAAGAATTTTTAACGCCAGAAGAAAGAATGGCAATAGATACCATTAGAAGAGTCAAGAATCCTTTTAGAATGATTAGCGTAAAAGATGTAATGAATGACTTGAATGTATGTGAAACAATCGCATATAGGATTTTTAAAAGAAATGATTTCCCCTCAATTAATATTGGAAAATCAAATCAAATAATGTTACTTTCCTACTTAATTTGGAAAATGAAAAGACGAGTTTAAAGGAGCAATATATTATGAGTAATAAAAAAGAAAAAATTGGTAGTATCTATTACAGCAAAAAAGACAAAAAATGGCGATGTACTTATTATGTATATAATTTAGACACTTCAAAAGAAATACGAAAAACAAAATCATTTTCAACAGAAAAAGAAGCACAGGATTTTTTAACAAGTATTCAATATCAAAAAGGAAATGATTTATTTATTCAAAACAACGGTATTCCATTAAATAAACTTATGAGAGAAAATGCTATAAAAAAATTAGATATGAATTTAATTAGCGAAAGAACATACTCAAGAATAATAGAAACAATTAAAAAAATTGAAGAAAGTTCACTATCAGAAAAAAATATTAGTGATATCACAAGTGCAGAAATACAAAATTATCTTAATAGTTTAAAAAATTATAGTGATTCCACAATTAAGAAAATAAAAGAACAATTTTCTCAAATTTTCAGAGAATCTATTAATAAAGGCTATATTGTAAAAAATCCCATGAATGATGTTATACGACCAAGAAGTACTAAAAAACACAAAGTTGTACGAGCCCTAGAACTTGAAGAACAACAAAAATTAACTGATTATTTAATGAATGTTCCTATTACAGATGAACCATACAAGGTTGCATATTTAATTGAAATGTATTTAGGACTTCGTATTGGAGAAGTTTTGGCATTACGAAATACAGATATAAACTTACACAAAAATTTAATTTCAGTAAATAAAACTTTATCCACTGACAAAAATCATAAAGTAATAATGGGCGATTCAACAAAAACTTATGCTGGAATTAGAGAAGTCCCTATTCCTTCTTTTATACGAAACGAAATAATTAGTCAAATGAGATTAGCAGAGAATAATCGTGATAAACAATTATTTTTAACTCCTAATGGAGAATATGTGCGACCTAATAATGCAAATAGAAAGTTGAAAGAATTATTAGAGAAAATGAATATAACAGATATTACATCACATAGTTTAAGACATACCTATGGAACTAGATGTATTGAAGCCGGAATGCGAGCAGTTGCACTTCAAAGACTTATGGGGCATACTGATGTAGCAATAACTCTAAATACTTATACTTCTGTTTTCAATAAATATAAAGAATCAGAACTTGAAAAAGTCAATAACTACTATATGAATAATGATATTGTAAATATTGATACTTTATTAAGTGAAAATACAAAATTATTGAATAATCCAAAAGAACAAGAAAGATAAATTTGTAAAATTGATTAGATTTATCTAATTAATTTTACAAATACAGTGGGAAAGGTTTGGGAAACCGACTCAGGTTTCCCATAACAAGATTTTTCGAATGACTTTTTTAATTTTCATTACTTAATAAAAGATATAAACAAATAAATGCAAATAATTTCAAAAAATCTTGTGTAGGGGTTTATTAAGGGGTTTTTCCCCTTAATCATACAGAACATTTTTAATGTTCTAGTATGTTAGAACACTGAAGTGTATCTCTTTTTTTGATTAAATACTAAGCATTAAATATGAGTAAAGCTTCGTAGCACTACCCTAACAGGAAAGAAGGTAGAAAATATGAGTTATGCAATAATTAGAAATACAAATTATAAAATGAAAAATCTATCTGGAATATATAGACACAATGAAAGAAAAAATACTAATTATTCCAATAAAGATATCAATATTCAAAATTCAAGATTAAACTATTCAATAAAAGCCCCTGAATCTACTTATGAAAAAATATTTAAAGATGTAAAATTAAAATATAGCTTACAAGGTATGATAAAAAAAGTTAGCAATGTAATGTGTGAATTTATAATTACATCTGATAAAGAATTTTTTAATAGTATTGGAGAAGAAGAAACAAAAAGATATTTTGAAACAGCATATAAATTTGTAGCAAATTATAATAATCTAGGAGAAGCTTTTATTGTATCAGCCAAAGTACATAATGATGAAAGCACTCCACACATGCACATTGTATTTATTCCAGTTGTTCATAAAAAAGATAAAAATGGAAAAGAAATAAGTAAAATTGCCTGTTCAGAATATTGGAAAGGTAAAGATAGTTATAAAAGATTACAAGATAATTTTTATAAATATATGATAAAATCTGGTTTCGATTTAGAGCGAGGAAATACAATAAATAATGAACATATCCCAACAGCAACATTAAAAAAAGTTACAAATTATGAAATGCAAGAAATGTTCAAAGAAACTAAGCACCAAGAACAAGAAATAATAACTGATGACATTGAAATTATGAGAAATGAGTATAAACGAATAATAAAGAAATTTAATACTATTTCTAGTAGATATACAAGGATAAAAAACATAATTGAAGATACAATAAATAAAACCGAACGAGTAGAAGTAGAAAATTATAATTTACAACAGGAAAATACAAGATTAAAAGCTGAAAATTCAAAATTAAAAAACTATATAGACAAAACTTTTGAATATGTTAGCTTACTGTTTAGCTTTTCAAAAGAAAGACTTATTAGATTAGTAAATGATTTTATAAGTAAAATAAACGAAAGAGATAGATAGGATTGTTCTATGCAATTCTATCTTTTTTATTTTTCCGTGCAATTAAATAAAAAATTTTTTAGTTAAATTTCCTGTAATAATTCATTTTACTGCGAATATTGCATATTTATATATTTAAAATTTTCCGTGCACGAAATTTAAAAACATAATCTTTATAACTATTGATTTCAATATAGTTACATTGATTATTTTTCCGTGCAAATCGTCCGTGCAAATTCCGTGCAATTATGAAAAAATAACGAATAATGACAAATAATTTTGAAAATAGGTTGAATAACGAAAAATCTTGAAAGCTTGTATTTTCAATACTTACAGATACTTTTGAATAAAAATAAAAACAGCTGAAATTGGTTAAATTTCAACTGTTTTGGTGCAGATGTCCTTATTTGGATTCCGATAATGCCTTATATCAAACCTTTTTTTAAAATAATTGAGAGTTAATAAGACAGTTTTTTTTTTCAATAAACCAACCTTAATCGCTATACTCAATTAAGAGCGATTAAGGTTTTATAAAAATACTGCATATTATTTTTTATAATTTTTTGATTTTTTTTAATATTTTATAATAATTCATAATATTTATAGTAATTTTCTAATATTTTATTCAACTTTTATTCTGCTTAAAGAAATGTAGGGCGAAGCCCTACCAAACAGAACACTTTTGAAAAAAGTGTTCTAGTATGTTAGAACACTTAAAATTTTATTATTATTTTATTTATTGGAGGTATTTAATTATGAGTTATGCTATCATAAGAAATACTAACTATAAGATAAAAAACTTAAACGGTATATATAGACATATAGAAAGAAAAAATACACATTATTCAAACAAAAATATTAATAAAAAAAATGGAATAAAAAACTATTCATTAAAAGCACCTAAAACTACATATGAAAAATTATTTAATACAATAAGAAAACAATATGATTTAAAAGGACAAATTAAAAAAGTAAGCAATGTTGCCTGTGAATATATTATTACATCAGATAAAGAATATTTTGATAAAATTGGAGTTGATAAAACAAAAAAGTTTTTTCAAACAGCATATTCCTTTGTATGTAATTATAAAGAATTGGGAGAACAATATATACTTTCTGCCAAAGTCCATATGGACGAAAAAACTCCTCATATGCACATTGTATTTATTCCAGTAATTCACACAAAAGATAAAAAAGGAAATGCTATAGATAAAATTGCTTGTAGTTCTTTTTGGAAAGGAAAAGACAGTTATAAATATTTACAAGATAATTTTCACAAATATATGCAAAAAGCAGGGTTTGATTTAGAAAGAGGAAAAAATAAAGGAAATGAACATTTATCTATAGAGCAATTAAAAAGTTTATCTAACTATGGAAAAATAAAAGAGGAAATTGAAAAAACACCTGTTAAAGAAACTAACAGTACATCACTTGTATTAATAGTAACTGAAAATAAAAAATTAGTAAAACATTGTAATAAATTAAGAGAATATGTTATTTCATCAGCTAATGTCTTTGATAAATGCACAGAATATGAAAAAGAGATAAATAAGCTAAAAAAAGAAAATTCAAAATTAAAAGATAAAATTAAAAATCTATTAGCAAAATTTAATGAATTTGTAAATTTAATCTCTTGTAAATTTTCTATACCTTTTAAAGAAATTATAAGTTTAATAAATAATATGTTTAAAACAAAGGAGTAGTTATTTCTTAGCTAC
>ERZ780132.338-NODE-338-length-13484-cov-7.53042_pt1 | contig 13484 bp, 10 predicted proteins | sample MGYA00511569_ERZ780132 | MGnify/ENA primary metagenome ERZ780132 (study PRJEB29588, sample SAMEA2155030) | human gut metagenome | biome: human gut; feature: human-associated habitat; material: faeces | place: Denmark | collected 2008/2010 ... | reverse complement strand
CCCTGCAGAACCCGATGATAGCCGGTGCGGCCATGGCATTCAGCAGTGTCAGTGTGGTGAGCAACAGCCTGCTGCTGAAACGGAAAAGAATACATGAAGGAGAAGAAAACAAAGAAGTTGAACCGCCAACAGAAACAATCATGAAGAAAGAATTCAAAGTAGAAGGCATGATGTGCAACCATTGCCGCATGCATGTAGAGAAAGCATTGAACAGTATGGAAGGCATACACGCCACCGTAACCCTGAACCCTCCGGTAGCCACCGTAGAGTTTTCGGACGGTGAAAAGACGCTCGAAGAACTGCAGAAAGTAGTGACGAAAGAAGCCGGCGACTACACACTGAAGGCATAAGTGTAGAATTCATACGGTTTTCATACAGAAAAGAAGGAGGAAATCAAAGTAAATATCTACCTTTGCGCGCTAATTTACAGATAAAGATATGAACGCAAAAGCCAAAGGATATATTTTAGGTTCCATCGCCGCAGCCTCCTACGGCATGAATCCACTGTTTGCCCTCCCGTTGTACAAGGCCGGCATGGACCCGGACTCGGTACTTTTTTTCAGATACCTCTTCGCCATCCCGTTGCTGGGCATTATGATAAAGGCGAGAGGGCGGTCATTCAAGATACAGCGGAAAGAAACATTTCCGCTCATCATCATGGGATTGCTCGTGGCCCTCTCCTCACTGACGCTTTTCCTGAGCTATAACTACATGGCCGCCGGCATAGCGTCTACACTGCTGTTCGTCTATCCCATCATGGTGGCGCTTATTATGGCCATGGTTTTCAAAGAGAAGCTGGCACTGCAAACCATCGTCTGCATGCTGCTTGCACTGGGAGGTATCGGACTGCTCTACAAGAGCGAGGACGGCAGCACACTGAGCCTGATAGGGACACTGCTGGTTTTCGCGTCTTCCCTTTCCTATGCCATATACATCGTGGGCATCAACCAGACATCGTTGAAAAATGTGGCTACGCTTAAAGTCACCTTCTATGTCCTTCTCTTCGGCCTATCGCTTTTTGTGGCACGCCTGCTCTATTCCGGCGTACTGAACACACCGGACCAGTGGTATCTGTGGGCCAATCTGCTTGCATTGGCTGTCTTCCCCCCCCCCCCCCCCCGCCATATCCTTCCTCTGCACTACCGGTGCCATCCAATATATCGGCTCCACCCCGACCGCCATTCTCGGCGCATTGGAGCCCGTGACAGCCATCTTCTTCGGAATAGCCGTCTTTGGAGAAAGCCTGACAGTCAGAGAAAGCTTCGGACTGGTGATGATTATCGTAGCCGTAACGTTCGTCATCGCAGGAGGCAATATTACAAGCCAACTGGTCCGCTTCAGGAAACTGTTCCCAAGACTCCCGATAAGAAGCAAAAAAAGAAACTAATCCTATAAAACCATCATCAACCATGAAGAAAAGTCTCTACCTGCTTTTACTGCTGTTGTTTCCTATCGGGCTGCAGGCTCAGTCCGAGGTTATAGTACTCCACCCGGATGAAGGCAAAGCCGAAGTGAACGAAGCCGAATACACCAGAATTTTCCTGGCAGGCACCATCGACATGGGCAAAAGCATAGACTGGCAAAAGGCAACCTGCGACTGGTTCCGCGCACGCCCCCAAGGTAAATACATCCTATACAATCCCCGAAGGGACAAGGGACTCAGCGGCGAAATGTCCGACTTTGAACATCAAGTGAACTGGGAACTGGAACATCTGGAAAAAGCCGACCTGATAATCATGAATATCCTGGCAAGCAGCAAGTCCCCCATCACCCTGCTGGAGATGGGACTGCACATGCGTTCGGGTAAACTGCACGTTATCTGTGAACCCGGTTTCTACCGCTACGACAATGTGCGGATTACTTGCAACCGCTATGGCGTTCCGTTATATCACAGCATGGACGAGTTCCTAAAGACTGTGCGTTAGGCAACTATCCTACCACATTCTGCTGCACTTTTCAGTTTAATTCTTTATCTTTGCTGCAAAGCAATGTAACAAAACTATATATTATGGCAACCTATAAAAGAATCTTATTGAAACTCAGCGGCGAGAGCCTGATGGGTGAAAAGCAATACGGCATCGACGAGAAACGCCTTGCCGAGTACGCAGCTCAAATCAAAGAAATCCACGAATTGGGAGTACAAATAGGCATCGTGATAGGCGGTGGAAACATTTTCCGCGGATTGAGCGGTGCCAACAAAGGGTTCGACCGTGTGAAAGGCGACCAGATGGGAATGCTGGCAACCGTCATCAACAGCCTTGCACTCAGTTCGGCTCTGGTAGCTGCCGGCGTGAAGGCCCGCGTGCTGACTGCCGTACGTATGGAACCCATCGGTGAATTCTACAATAAATGGCGTGCCATCGAATGTATGGAAGCAGGCGAAGTAGTCATCATGTCCGCCGGTACAGGCAATCCGTTCTTCACTACCGATACCGGTTCCAGTCTGCGCGGCATCGAGATTGAGGCGGATGTCATGCTGAAAGGTACCCGTGTGGACGGCATCTACACCGCCGACCCGGAGAAGGACCCGACAGCCACGAAGTTCCACGACATCACCTACGACGAAGTGCTGAAGCGCGGTCTGAAAGTGATGGACCTCACTGCCACCTGCATGTGCAAAGAGAATAACCTGCCCATCATCGTTTTTGACATGGACACAGTGGGTAATCTGAAAAAAGTGATGCAAGGAGAAGAAATCGGTACACTGGTGCACAATTGAATGGAAAATGGAGAATAAAAAATGAATGTTATTTAATTCTTAATTCTCAATTTTCAATTTAATAATTATATTTGCAAAGTTTCAAATCAAAGCTATTTCAAAACGAAAATAATATGAGAGACGTAAAAGACATCTTAGACGAAGCGCAAGAAAGTATGGACATGGCCATCATGTATCTGGACGAGGCACTGGCTCATATCCGCGCCGGAAAAGCCGATATCCGTTTGCTGGACGGTATCCGTGTGGATTCTTATGGAAGTATGGTTCCTATCAACAATGTGGCAGCCGTAACCACTCCGGACGCACGCAGCATTGCCATCAAGCCATGGGATAAGAGCATGTTCCGCGTCATTGAAAAGGCCATCATTGACTCCAGTCTCGGCATTATGCCCGAAAACAATGGTGAGATTATCCGTATCGGCATCCCGCCACTGACGGAAGAACGCCGTAAACAACTTGCCAAACAGTGTAAGGGAGAAGGAGAAACTGCCAAGGTAAGTGTACGTAATGCACGCCGTGATGCCATCGACGCCTTGAAGAAATCCGTAAAGGACGGACTGGCCGAAGACGCCCAGAAAGGCGGTGAAGAAAAGCTGCAGAAGATTCACGACAAGTTCATCAAGCAGATTGATGACATGCTGGCTGCAAAGGATAAAGAAATCATGACCGTTTAATTAAGTTGAAAACGGAAAATGGAAAGTTGAAAATAAACCGATATACCAAGTATAGAAGCCTTTCAACCTTCCATTTTCAACTTTCAACTTTCAACTTTCAATTATTTTGAGGGGACTCGTTATAAAAAACACCGGAAGTTGGTACTTGGTACGGACTGACGACGGAAGGGAGATTGAATGTAAAATCAAAGGGAACTTCCGGCTGAAAGGCATACGAAGCACTAATCCCGTGGCTGTAGGCGATTATGTGAACATCATACTGAACCAAGAAGGTACGGCCTTTATCAGCGAGATAGAGGACCGGAAGAATTACATCATCCGCCGCGCCTCCAACCTTTCCAAGCAATCGCACATTCTTGCTGCCAACCTCGACCAGTGCATGCTCATAGTGACGGTGAACTATCCCGAGACCTCCACTACCTTTATAGACCGTTTTCTCGCCTCTGCCGAGGCATACCGTGTTCCCGTCAAGATTATATTCAACAAAGTGGATGCCTACGATGAAGAGGAACTGCACTATCTGGACAGCCTGATCAACCTTTACACCACCATCGGCTATCCTTGTTTCAAGGTTTCTGCCAGAAAAGGGGAAGGCATCGACACTATCGAGAAAGAACTCAAAGGACGCATAACCCTCTTTTCCGGACATTCCGGAGTAGGGAAATCGACACTCATCAAGGCAATACTGCCCGATATAGAGATTAAAACCGGAGAGATATCCACCTATCATAATAAAGGTATGCACACCACTACCTTCTCAGAAATGTTCCCGGTTCCGGGCAACGGATATATCATTGACACTCCGGGCATCAAAGGTTTCGGAACATTCGATATGGAAGAAGAAGAGATAGGCCACTACTTCCCGGAAATATTCAAGGTATCTGCCGACTGCCGTTACGGCAACTGTACCCACCGCCACGAACCCGGATGCGCTGTACGCGAGGCTGTCGAGAAGCACTATATCAGCGAATCCCGTTACGCTTCTTATCTGAACATGCTGGAGGACAAGGAGGAGGGAAAATACCGGGCTGCTTACTGATTTGTCATTTTATCACCTTTCCAATCCATATTCTTACACTTTTTAACTCTTTATCTTTTAAACTATTCTCTTTTCCCGTAGTCTAATCTAAGGCTGATTTTATTACTACTAATACTACAACATGAATAAGAGAGTTAAATGGGGCATCATTATCGTGATTGGTGCCGGACTGATTGGAGGAGGAATCTACTCCCAATTACCTAAAGAGAATGAAGAATTAGCCGCTGCAGACAAGGTGATGACCGGTCAACGTAGCGGTAAGAAAATTCTAAACGTAAACGCAAAAATAATCAAACCGCAACTGCTGAAGGATGAAATACAAATCAGCGGCAGCCTGCTGCCGGATGAGGAAGTGGATCTTTCTTTCGAGACATCCGGCAAAATCATAGAGATAAATTTTGAAGAAGGCAGCTTCGTCAAGAAAGGACAATTACTTGCCAAAGTTAATGACCGGCCGCTGCAAGCACAATTGCAACGCCTCGTCTCCCAATTAAAGTTGGCAGAAGACCGCGTGTTTCGCCAGAACGCCCTGCTGGAAAGAGATGCGGTCAGTAAAGAAGCCTACGAACAAGTAAAGACCGAGCTGGCCACCCTGAATGCCGACATTGACCTGATAGAATCGAACATCGCACAAACTGAGCTGCGTGCTCCTTTCGACGGTGTCATCGGTCTGCGCCAAGTCAGTGTGGGTACTTACGCTTCCCCTACAACCATTGTAGCCAAACTCACCAAGATTTCGCCGTTGAAGGTGGAATTTGCCGTACCCGAGCGGTATGCCAATGACGTAAAGACCGGCGCCGGACTGGACTTCACTCTCGAAGGAAAGCTAAAAACCTTCCACGCCACGGTTTATGCACGCGAATCAAAGATAGACCCTACTACCCATACCCTGACAATCCGTGCACTTTATCCCAATGCCAACGGAGCTGTGCTTCCGGGCCGCTATGCCAGCATCAAGCTGAACAAGGATGAAATTCAGGACGCCCTTGCCGTACCGTCCGAAGCCATTGTACCGGAAATGGGAAAAGACAAGATATTCCTCTATAAGTCGGGAAAAGCCCAGCCGGTAGAGATTACTACGGGAATCCGTACGGAAGCGGAAGTACAAGTATTGCAAGGCTTGCAGGCAGGAGATACCATCATCACCTCGGGAACCCTGCAACTCCGTACCGGACTACCGGTAACACTGGACAATATCAATTGACAACTGTCAATTATCAACCGTTAATTATCAATTGTAAAGAATGAATATATCCGAATTAAGTATACGGCGACCGGTACTCTCGACAGTACTTACCCTGATAATCCTGCTGTTTGGCTTCATCGGCTACAATTATCTGGGTGTACGCGAGTACCCATCTGTAGACAATCCCATCATATCAGTATCCTGCTCCTATCCGGGTGCCAACGCCGATGTCATCGAGAACCAGATAACGGAGCCTCTGGAGCAGAACATCAACGGTATTCCCGGCATACGCTCCCTCTCCAGTGTCAGCCAGCAAGGCTCATCACGCATTACAGTAGAGTTTGAGCTTTCCGTTGACCTGGAAACCGCCGCCAACGACGTACGTGATAAAGTGTCGCGTGCACAACGCTATCTGCCTCGTGACTGTGACCCTCCTACCGTATCAAAAGCCGATGCGGACGCCACCCCTATCCTAATGGTTGCCCTCCAAAGCGACAAACGTTCCCTACTGGAGCTCAGTGAAATAGCCGACCTGACTGTCAAGGAGCAGCTTCAGACTATTTCAGATGTAAGTAGTGTAAGCATCTGGGGAGAAAAGCGCTATTCCATGCGGCTTTGGCTGGACCCCATCAAGATGTCCGGCTATGGAATCACTCCTCTGGATGTAAAGAATGCGGTGGACAACGAAAACGTAGAGCTCCCTTCCGGAAGTATCGAAGGAAACACTACCGAGCTCACCATCCGTACGTTGGGTCTGATGCATACAGCCGAAGAGTTCAACAATCTTATCCTGAAGGAAGACGGTAACCGTATTGTCCGCTTCAGCGACATTGGACGTGCCGAACTAGGACCAGCCGACATCAAAAGTTATATGAAGATGAACGGTGTGCCCATGGTAGGTGTCGTAGTAATTCCGCAGCCGGGTGCCAACCACATTGAAATAGCCAACGCCGTATATGACCGCATGGAGAAGATGAAGAAAGACCTTCCCGAAGATGTTCATTACAACTACGGTTTTGACAATACCAAGTTTATCCGCGCTTCTATCGACGAGGTGAAGCAGACGGTGTATGAGGCCTTTGTACTGGTTATCATCATCATTTTCCTCTTCTTGCGCGATTGGCGTGTGACGCTTGTGCCATGTATTGTAATCCCCGTTTCGCTGATTGGAGCTTTCTTCGTCATGTATCTGGCCGGTTTCTCCATCAATGTGCTCTCCATGCTTGCCGTGGTGCTTGCCGTGGGCTTGGTGGTGGACGACGCCATCGTGATGACGGAGAACATTTATGTCCGCATCGAGAAAGGGATGCCACCGAAAGAAGCCGGCATAGAAGGAGCCAAGGAGATTTTCTTTGCCGTCATCTCCACTACCATTACGCTGGTGGCGGTATTCTTCCCTATTGTATTCATGGACGGTACGACAGGACGACTGTTCCGCGAATTCAGTATCGTGGTCTCCGGTTCGGTGATTATCTCCTCCTTCGCCGCATTGACTTTTACGCCGATGCTTGCCACCAAACTTTTAATCAAAAGGGAACAGCAGAGCTGGTTCTATCGCAAGACCGAACCTTTCTTCGAAGGGATGAACCGGGTATACAGCCAGTCACTGGCCGCCTTCCTGAAACGGCGCTGGATTGCCCTGCCCTTCACCATCGTCACCATCCTGCTTATCGGAGTCCTTTGGAATACTATCCCGGCTGAAATGGCGCCATTGGAGGACCGTTCGCAAATCAGTATCAATACAATGGGTGCCGAAGGAGTGACTTACGAATATATCCGCGACTATACCGAAGACATCAATCATCTGGTGGACTCCATTATCCCGGATGCAGAAGCGGTAACAGCGCGTGTATCCAGTGGTAGCGGTAACGTACGTATCACACTGAAAGACATGAAAGACCGTGACTATACCCAGATGGAGGTTGCCGAAAAGTTGTCGAAGGCAGTGCAGAAAAAGACCATGGCACGCTCTTTCGTACAGCAGTCCTCCTCATTCGGAGGACGGCGCGGCGGTATGCCCGTGCAGTATGTATTGCAGGCAACTAATATCGAGAAATTGCAGGAGGTGCTCCCCAAGTTCATGACGAAGGTCTACGAAAATCCGGTATTCCAGATGGCAGACGTAAACCTGAAGTTCAGCAAGCCTGAAGCGCGCATCAACATCAACCGTGACAAGGCGAGTATCATGGGCGTAAGCACCAAGAACATTGCCCAAACTCTGCAATACGGCTTGAGCGGACAGCGTATGGGCTACTTCTACATGAACGGAAAGCAATACGAGATATTGGGCGAAATCAACCGCCAGCAACGCAACAAGCCCGCCGACCTGAAAGGTATCTATATCCGAAGCGACAACGGGAACATGGTGCAGCTGGACAACCTGATAGAGCTGACCGGCGGTATCGCCCCTCCGAAACTGTACCGTTACAACCGTTTCGTGTCCGCCACCATCTCCGCGGGGCTTGCCGACGGGAAGACCATCGGGCAAGGACTGGACGAAATGGACAAGATTGCCAAGGAGACACTGGACGAGACCTTCCGTACCGCACTGACCGGAGACTCCAAGGAGTATCGCGAAAGCTCCTCCAGTCTGATGTTCGCCTTCATCCTTGCCATCGTGCTGATTTACCTGATTCTGGCCGCCCAGTTCGAGAGCTTCAAAGACCCGCTGATTATCATGCTGACGGTGCCTCTCGCCATTGCCGGCGCGCTGGTATTCATGTATTTCGGAGACATCACGATGAATATATTCAGCCAGATTGGCATCATCATGCTGATTGGTCTGGTAGCAAAGAACGGTATCCTGATTGTGGAGTTCGCCAATCAGAAGCAGGAAGCGGGTGAAGACAAGATGCGAGCCATCAAGGACGCCTCCCTGCAACGTCTGCGCCCCATCCTGATGACGAGTGCCTCCACCATCCTGGGACTGATACCACTGGCATTCGCCACCGGCGAAGGCTGCAACCAGCGCATCGCCATGGGTACTGCCGTCGTAGGCGGCATGCTCATCTCCACACTGCTGACGATGTACATCGTGCCTGCCATATATAGTTATGTATCAACGAACCGAAGTAAACTGAAGACCGAATGAAACGCATTGTTTTAATTTTCATAGCCACTGCCTGCACAGCGCTGGGCCTTTATGCACAGCCTGCGCCTACCTACACCTTGAAGTCCTGCCTGGAGCAAGGATTGCTGAACAACTACTCCCTGCGCATTGTCCGCAATGAAGAGCAGGTCAGCAAGAACAACGCCACACTGGGCAATGCGGGCTACCTGCCCACACTGGGCCTCTCCGCCGGCTACAAGGGAACCATAGACAATACCGAGACCAAAGCCCGAGCCACCGGAGAGACAACCAAGGACAACGGAGTGTTTGACCAAACTCTCGATGCAGGCATCAACCTGAACTGGACCATCTTCGACGGTTTCAACATTACCGCCAACTACCAACGGCTCAAGGAGCTGGAACGCCAAGGCGAGACCAATACGCGCATCGCCATCGAGGACCTGATAGCCAACATAGCCGCCGAATACTATAACTATGTGCAGCAAAAAATCCGCTTGAAGAACTTCCGTTATGCCGTATCGCTATCCAAAGAGCGCCTGCGCATTGTGGAAGAGCGTTACCACATCGGTAACTTCTCGCGCCTGGACTACCAGCAGGCCAAAGTGGACTTCAATGCCGACAGTGCCCAATACATGAAACAGCAGGAACTGCTGCACACCTCACGTATCCAGCTGAACGAACTCATGGCAAACAAAGATGTAGACCAGCCGTTTATCATACAAGACAGCCTCATCAACGTGACCGCCTCCCTGAACTTCGAGGAGCTGTGGAACGCCACCCTCACCATCAACGCCTCACTGCTACGTGCCGAACAGAACAATACCCTGGCCCGTCTGGACTACAAGAAAGTCTGCTCGCGCGACTACCCATACGTGAAGATGAACGGCGGATACGGCTACACCCTCAACAAGTATGACATCTCTGCCAACAGCCGCCGCAGCAACCTCGGTCTGAACTTCGGCGTCACGGTCGGCTTCAATCTGTTCGACGGCAACCGGCGCCGCGAACGCAAGAATGCCCGCATTGCCGTACAGAATGCTCGCCTGGAACGGGAGCAACTGGAGCAGGCCCTGCGCGCCGACCTCAGCAACCTATGGCAGGCCTACCAAAACAACCTGCAAATGCTGAACCTGGAACGCCAGAACCTTGTGGCTGCCAAGGAGAACCACGAGATTGCCATGGAACGATATATGCTGGGCAACCTCTCGGGAATCGAGATGCGCGAAGCCCAAAAGAGTCTGCTGGATGCAGAAGAACGTATTCTCTCCGCGGAATATGATACCAAATTATGTGAAATCTCCCTACTGCAAATCAGTGGAAAAGTAGCGCGCTATATGGAATAAGCAATATAATCCGTACCTTTACGCCCGATTTATCAGAATTAAAGCACAATGGGATTATTCATCAGAAAGCCATTCGAGGCACTGCAAGCGGAGGCGAATGCCTCCGGAAAGAAAACATTGAAACGTGTACTTGGTCCGTGGAGCCTTGTTGCCCTGGGCGTGGGAGTCATCATCGGAGCGGGTCTATTCTCCATCACCGGAACGGTGGCGGCAGGCTATACGGGACCGGCCATCACACTGTCCTTTGCCATTGCCGCACTGGGATGCTGCTTCGCCGGACTATGTTATGCGGAATTTGCATCCATGATACCCGTAGCCGGCAGCGCATACACCTACTCGTATGCCACGATGGGCGAACTCATCGCCTGGATTATCGGGTGGGACCTGGTACTGGAATACACCGTAGCCGCAACCACGGTAAGCATCAGTTGGAGCCGCTATCTGGTCGTCTTTCTCGAGGGACTGGACATACATCTACCGCAAGCCCTCACCGCCTGTCCCTGGGATGGTGGAGTCGTAAATATCCCCGCCTTCCTTATCGTCGTGCTGATGAGCCTCTTCCTGATACGGGGTACGGAAGGCAGCTCCATCTTCAACGGCTTCATTGTATTCCTGAAGGTTTCCGTCATACTGATTTTTGTCATACTCGGCTGGAAATACATCAATACCGACAACTATACACCTTACATCCCTGCCAATACGGGCATACTGGGCGAATATGGATTCTCCGGCATCCTGCGAGGAGCGGCCATCGTATTCTTCGCCTTCCTCGGATTCGATGCCGTGAGCACAGCTGCCCAAGAGACGAAGAACCCGAAGCGGAATATGCCTATCGGCATTCTGGTCTCCCTGCTGGTATGCACCGTGCTCTATATGGTTTTTGCCCACGTCATGACGGGAGTGGCACACTACACCGCCTTCAGCGGACAGCAAGGCATTGCTCCCGTTGCCATAGCCATAGAGCACATGGGGCAGGCTGATGCTGCAGGTATCATCCAGCCGGACTATCCCTGGCTGAACCGTGCCATCGTGCTGTCCATTCTGTTCGGATATTGCTCCGTCATCATGGTGACACTGCTGGGACAGAGCCGCGTATTCCTAAGCATGAGCCATGACGGGCTGCTGCCTCCTTTCTTCTCGCATATCAACGAAAAGTTCCGTACTCCGGCACGCAGCAACCTGCTCTTCATGGTACTTGTGGGCCTGCTGGCAGCTTTTGTACCCGCACGGCTGGCCGGAGAGATGACAAACATCGGCACGCTGATGGCCTTCACGCTGGTCTGTGCCGCTGTACTGGTAGTACGCAGAACCATGCCTGACGTGCCCCGTTCCTTTAAAACCCCACTTGTTCCACTTATCCCCATACTGGGTATTCTTACTTGCCTTTGCATGATGTTGTTCCTTCCTGCCGATACATGGATACGCCTGGTGCTGTGGATGCTCATCGGTCTGGACATCTACGTGGGCTACGGCATGAAGCACAGTAAGCTGGAGCATGGAGGCGACACCCGCCACGGGCAGGTGACCTTGAACATGATTGGACTTATCCTTGCCGTTCTTTGTGTCATCACCGGACTGTGGCACCAACAGACTGTGGGATGGGGAGAAAGCAAAGTGCTGCTGATTATCTCGTTTGTTTTCGCATTCACGCACTGCGCTTACTATATGTGGAGAATCTGGAGAAGATAATAAGCCCTAAATCTCCTCCTTTAAAGATAAACAATCTTTCATCCAAACTACCCCAGCACCCACTTGGTCCGCTTCCCGAAACAACGGTATGCCATTGCCACCAGAAACCAGGAAGTACAGAAAGCGACGACTGCGGCACAAGGTATCTGAAGATAGATAGGAACATGGATAGCACGCATCAGGACTACGCTCGGTCCGGTAAAGAAATAGTGTATCATATAGACTCCAAAACCACAGAGCGTCAAGTTTGCCAATGCTTTCTTGATGCGCTCCGAACGGAAATTGGCCCGCTTGCAAAGCATAAACACGGGGATGGTCATCATTACTACATTCAGCGAACAGTAGGTGAAGAAGAGTTCGAGCATCTCATCCGTAAAATCCGGCAAGGAGGTCATACGACGGAAACCAAGGAATGTTACGGCATAGCCAATGGCAAACATGGGAATGCCGATGCCACAGAGTTGCCGGCCCGTCCAGTTATGGTTCCTCAGATAATGGCCCAACAATAGGTAGCCGTTAAAACCGGCAAAGTAATACAGCATACCGAACGAGTTCCACGAGCAAGTCCCCCAAAGGTACGGAGCGGCAAACTCGGTATAATAAGGCAGCAGCAGTGTCACTCCCCATGCTGCAAGAAACCATAGTTTGGCACGTTCCGAGGCCTTCTCCACCCATGCCGAGAATATCGGAAGATAGAGATAAAGCCCTATCAGCAGATAGATATACCACATGTGTACATCCAATAGAGAGAAATTAAAAGGCATTTCTGCAATATATCCCAGGCTCACTGCCAGAGACTGGCGCATCACTTCCTCACCCGAATAAGGGAAGAAATCCAGAATCACTTTCGGCTCCACTCCCAGCAGTCCCGTTATCCAGGGGAACAGATTGTAAATCACAGACCAGATGAGGAAAGGAAAGAATACGCGGGGGATACGTTTCTTGTAGAATGCCGAGGCGTCACCCCGTACCGGCAACAGCAATGCACCGGTAATCATTACAAAAAGCGGTACGCAAGGACGGAGCGCCGCACCGTAGACAGCTCCCCAGAACTTGATGTCAACAATGTCGGGCGATGTGCCCGGATAGAAGTTAAAAGGGTCTGTGCAATGGCAGCAAACTACTGTAAACATTGCAACAAGGCGTACCACATCCAGCCATACGATGTGTTGTGCCGGAGTTTGTCGTGTAAGAGTCAGTTCCATGTTTTATTAAATTGGTTGTTTGGAGGGCTAAAGATAAAGAAGTTAACCGAGAAATGAAAAGGAGAATGTAACAAAAATACGACAACAAACGAGTTTCAGTTTTATTCTCCTATAGAGAACAATCTGTTTTATCAAGGCGGAACAGAGTGTTCCAATAGGGAAGAACACTTTGTTCCAACATGAAAGAACAGTTTGTTTCAACATAAAGGAACAGTTTGTTTTGCTTGATGAAACAGAGTGTTCTATGCCGCGAAACACTTTGTTTTCCTCTACAAAACAAAAAAGCCGTAACAAGATTTTCTCCGTTACGGCTTTCCTTATATTATGCCTTTCTAAAAGGCTTCTGTTTTACTTGCTGCAATTCCAGGGCTTCAGTTGCTTGAAGAAGTCGTTGCCCTTATCGTCCACCAAGATGAATGCAGGGAAGTTCTCCACCTCAATCTTCCAGATAGCTTCCATACCGAGTTCGGGATATTCCACGCACTCAATGCTCTTGATGTTGTTCTGTGCCAAGATAGCGGCAGGACCACCGATAGAGCCCAAGGAGAAACCGCCCGAC
>ERZ780132.337-NODE-337-length-13487-cov-4.57043_pt1 | contig 13487 bp, 10 predicted proteins | sample MGYA00511569_ERZ780132 | MGnify/ENA primary metagenome ERZ780132 (study PRJEB29588, sample SAMEA2155030) | human gut metagenome | biome: human gut; feature: human-associated habitat; material: faeces | place: Denmark | collected 2008/2010 ... | reverse complement strand
GGGCAAGAGCGACACGCTGCTTCTGACCGCCCGACAGCTCTTTTACGGGCTTTTTGAGCAGATTGCCTATTAACATCGCATAGGAGATAATCATATAAAAACTCAGCTATCAAACCTTTTCCGCAATCAATACGTCCATACAATGCTTATGAGGAGTACCGCTGCTGTCGCAGTCAAAGATCCACTCCTCGTTTTTATGAAACAGCCAATCGTGGTAATACATAAACAACTCACCTGACTTCCAGCTATCCACAACAAATTCGCCTTTTTCTGTATCGGGCGGAAGAGGAATAAACGGCTTCTCTACAAAAACATTTACAACATTGATACCATTCGTAGTTGTATGAGCTTTAAGATTATTGACAACATTTTCTCGTAATTCAAGCGGAATATAATGAAAAACCCCACTTGAAAAGATGATGTCATAGTTAGCTTCAAGCCTGAAATCTCTCACATCTGCCTTGAAAAAGTCAACCTTTACACCATAAGTATCGGCAAGCTCTCGTGCCTTTGACAGCCCCTGTTCAGATGCATCAAACGCTGTAACATCATAGCCGTTTCTTGCAAGAAATACTGCGTCCTTGCCTTCTCCGCAACCAATATCAATAACCTTATACGGCTTAACAGGCGGCTTAATTCTCATTATCTCATAACACAGATTGTTAGGCTTTAAGCCCCAATAATACTCCTCATTGCCGTACCTTTTGTCATAATCGGTGACGGATTGCGATGGATACCCCAACAGCGAATCAATAGTTGTTTTCAGAATAGCTGCGATCTGCGGCAGAAGTTCAATATCGGGACATGAAGTTCCGTTTTCCCATTTGGATATAGCTTGAAAAGAAACGTGCAGCTTTTCGGCTAAAGCCTGCTGTGTCAGACCAAGTGCTTTCCTTTTTTCTGATATTACATTGCCAATATTCATATGCCTGCCCTCCTTTGTCCTTATTATATCATCATAAATTGTAAAGTTCAATAACCGCCTTGTAGAATGATCGAGTGATATTCTATTGACAGTTGAAAATCAATAATAAAATTGAGAACTTTCCAAAATCAGACTAATGGAGCGTGAGTTTTTGCTCAAGTTCCATGCAGACTGTCGAACAGTCAATCAGAAATGCTAGGCTTTTTATTGTATTTATGATTTACGCAATTGTCTTATCCGAGATTATTTCCCCGTCCGAAAGTTCAACTATCCGCCTGCACTTTTCGGCTACCGTGCGGTCATGTGTTACTATAACTATGGTTTTTCCGATAGAATTGAGCGACTTCATAACCTCCATTATTTCGTCTGCCGTTGCTTTGTCAAGTGCCGCTGTCGGTTCGTCCGCAATGATTATATTCGGACGGTTTACAAGCGCACGGGCAAGAGCGACACGCTGCTTCTGACCGCCCGACAGCTCTTTTACGGGCTTTTTTAGCAGATTGCCTATCAGCATCGCATCGGCGGTTTTGGTGATAAGCTTTTTCATCATCTTGTATTTAACGGCAGGGTTGAATATAAGCGGATATGAAATATTTTCATATATCGTCTTGTCGGCAAGAAGTCCGAAATTCTGAAGCACGAAACCGATTTCCTCGTTCCTTATTACCGCAATTTCATTGTTGCTGTACTTGGAAACCTCATATTCACCGAGAAAATATTTACCGCTTGTTTGCTTGTCAAGACAACCGAGGATATGTATAAGCGTTGACTTGCCGGAGCCGGATACACCCATTATAGCGACCATTTCGCCCTTTTCTATGCTAAGATTTATATTTTTCAGTGCATGCACCTCGCTGCTTGTGTTTATATTATAATATTTATCTATATTTTCAAGCTTCATCATACGTTCTCATATCTCCTTATTGTTTCAAGCATATTACTGCGTACCAGCGTTACAGAGCCTGCAATGCTGACAATTACGGAAATTGCAATCAGATATACAGCAGTGAACAATCCGCTTTGTGCATTGATGATTTCTATAGCAAATATACGGTTTATTGCGAGCAGGATAAGCGTAGCGGCAAGCACAGAAATAACTGTTACAGCCGCGTCACAGACAAGCTCAAGTATTATCACAGAGCGGGTCTTACCGCCGCACAGACGGAATACCGCCATTGCTTTTGTGCGTTTTTCGGCATTCAGCAGAATATTGGCAATCACTCCGAGAGTGCCGACTACGGCTATCATTATGAATACAGGCATTAACTGTATCAGCAGCATATTGTCACGGTACAGCAAATCGAGATTTGCCACATCATAGCGTATATTCATGTACAGATCGCCTTTTGAATCATCACTGTTTGCGTCCAGTCCGTCAATTATACGAGCCGCAATTTCGCCGAGTGAAGCGTTGCCGTTTTTCAGAATTATCACATATTGATAGTAACGCTTATCCACGCTTTTTCCGGAATAGTCCTCTTGATTTTCGGGAGCGGTGGCAAGTCCGGAATTGTAGAGAACATCCGCATCGGTGTAGAAAGTCGTGCCCAAGCTTGCGGTGTCAGCATTATACAGTATTACGCTGTCGAGATAGTTATCGGTGTATTTTCCGACAACAAGAAGCTCGGTAATCCCTTTCCCGCATTTGTATTTTATTGTGTCGCCGATATTACATCTCGATGTATAGTTTGCGATTACCGGGATCTTGCCGCCGTAGTCCTTTGACTTGTCCGGACGTTCTCCCGAAAGTCCTATATCGAGATATTCGCTGTACTCGGTCGAATATCCGAGCAGAGATCCGTTTATATCATTATAAAACCGATAGAAAGTGTCATCGTCCATATTATTTATCTCGTTGTCGGTTATTCGGCTGTTTACAGAGAAAAGCTCCAATGTGGTTTCGTGGTAACGCTCGACACGGCAATTTATTCCGTACTTTTTAAACTCTGAAACTATCTTTTCATCGGTTATAGGCGCTTTTGACGAGAGTGTACCGTGCAGTATCTTCTTATCATAGCGGTTACTTGTTATGTATGCTTTTTCGGCAAGATAATCCGAAGATGCAGTGATTGCGAAATTGAACAGCAGAGTTGAAAAAATGATACATATCATCATAAGGATAAAACTGTGTTTTTTTGATCGAAGCAAGGATAATGCAAGAGATAACAGCTTCATATTGCACCTCCGTTTGCGTATGTGGCTGAGGATATGCGCTTAAAGCCGGGCAGTAACGATATTATGATTATAATGCTGTATATTACAAATGACAGCAGATAGTCAAAAGCGGTAGGTACATATTCCATTCTGAGCTTTACCATAAGTGCGGTAAAAATCGGACTCAAAGCAATAGCGCAGATGAATGAAACCGCTGTGTATGTAAGAGTGACTGCCGATAAAAGCAGTGTTATCGGCATTGACTTGCAGCCTGTGACCTTCAGCACGTTTATCTGTTCGCTGCAATTATCCGTCAGGTGAAGCATAAGCGTCAGCAGGAGCAGAGCGGTGAATATGCCTGTTACCACGATTCCTCCCGTGATGATAGCGTAGATTATGATAACAGAATCGTTATTCTCTCTGTTCGGCGGCTGAATATAAACCACCTTGCCGAGAAATTGCTCAAGTGCCTGCAGTTCATCGTCAGACAGATCGGAAGTAAAGAAAAAGCGTGCGCCGTTGTATTTTGTCGGAGCGGTATTCTTCATCTCATTTTCAAAATCTTCATCCTTTACATAAATTCCGCTGTTGTTGTGATATAAGAAAAAAGTGTACGGAACAATAAAATCATCGGAAAGACCTATTACATTAAGTACGATGTCGCCTTTATCATCGGGAATGATAAGCCTGTCACCGACATTTATACCGCAGTCGTTTTCGGCAATAATAGCCTTGCTGTCACCCTTCAACTCATCTTCCGTGAAAAATCTGCCGTCGGTTATGTTATATTCGGATTGTATGAAGCGGTACAGATCTTTCATACTTTTGTTAAAAGCAACTTTGGCAGATTCAGTACAGATGTAGTTTTCGGTTGAGCGATAGCTGACAACCGCATTGTCGGCATAGGCAGTGTAGACTTCGGGCAGGTTTTCTCTGAAAAATTCGGGTGAATCTTCGGGCATAATACCGTCAAAGATGTAGCCTGAACGATCCATCATATTGTGATATGCCGCATTACCGCTGTTCAATGCACAGAACAAAGAAATAAATGTAAAGACAGCCGAAACAGAGATAAGAAAAATAAGTATATTCAGCTTGATATCACTTTTGAGAAATGTTTTCAGCATACTGAAATAAAGCTTTTGATATTTCAATTATTCTTCTCCTTTTCATAATATATTTCCGTTAAGATTGTCAGCAAGTGGCAAACTAACTGTACTATCAGAATTAGTACAGTTTCAGTATAGCACAGAATACCGGAAATGTCAATAGCGGTTAAAAAATAGCAGGCGGAAAACCGCCTGCCTTAATAATCACAGAACATCACAGTTCATAATGCCGAAAACGGATATTTTAGCAAAATCATTATCTGTGCTGTCGCAGGCGGTTTCTTCTGAGCTTTCGCTACCGGTATCATCGCCGCCGAAAAGCCCCTGCAACGCTTCAAATATCGCAAACTTAATTTCATAATCACGGCTTTCTTCAACCCGCTTGCTCTGTTCTTCGGTAAAAAATTCACCCGATGCGGCAGGCAGGCACAGCGGCGGGAACATTACGCACCACCAGTTCCTACCCTCTGCATTTCCGATAAGCAGGCGGACGGCTGTGTATTCTCCTGCCGGTAAGGTTACATTCTCGTACTTTCTGGTGGTGAAATATGTTTTTGCAACCTCGCATTTTACATTGTAGCTGTAGCCTTTGGAATGTACAAATTCGTTAGCCTTTTCTTCGATTTCGGCTCTGCGTTCGTTTGCAACGGCTACCGATTGACTGAAGCTGTCACAGTTTCCGAATACATCCGAAAACGTTGAAAGCATATAGTCACGCAGATCGTATTTCAGCGTCTGGTCATCCTTACTGTTCGAATTTGCCAGTATATGAAGCCTCAGCACTTCCTGCGGCTTTTCCTCGCAATCCTCCGCAAATGCGGTAAAGGCTGTTATTACAATACAGATTACCGCACCCAGTATCATAGCCTTGTCAAGAATATTACGTTTAAAAAAACCTGCCATAATTACCTCCGTAGCGTTTAGCTTTGTGAGGTAATTATTGACAGGTTGGTTTCATTTATTCGCAGATAAGACTTTATTTCAGATTTTCTATCTGACTTAACCACAGCGTTGCACAGGCATCGCTCGGCATTCTCCAGTCGCCTCTTGGCGACAGCGTTACCGATCCGACCTTAGGACCGTCAGGCAGGCATGAACGCTTGAACTGCTGTGAGAAGAAACGGCGGTAGAAGGTTTTCAGCCATTTCAGTATTGTTTCACGGTCATACGCACCGTCAAAAGCGTACAGCGCAAGCCTGAATACTTTTTCGGGGGTAAATCCCCATCTTATGCCGTTGTACAGGAAGAAATCGTGAAGCTCGTAAGGACCTACAAGGTCTTCGGTTTTCTGCGATATTTCTCCGTTATGTGCAGGCAGAAGCTCGGGGCTTACAGGCGTATCAAGTATATCCTCAAGCGATTCTTTGAGCAGCTTGTTATCTGTCGTCTTGCTGTAGTAGCTGACAAGATGCTTGATAAGCGTCTTGGGTATTGAGCAGTTCACACCGTACATAGACATATGATCGCCGTTGTAGGTCGCCCAGCCGAGAGCAAGCTCGGACAGATCGCCCGTGCCTATTACAAGTCCGCCTGTCTGATTGGCGATGTTCATAAGCACCTTTGTGCGTTCTCTTGCCTGACCGTTTTCAAATACCACGGACAAATCGTTTATATCGTGTCCGATGTCCAGAAAATGCTGTTTTACGCTGTCGGTTATGTCGATTTCACGCAGGGTGACGCCTATCGCCTCGCATATCTTCACAGCGTTTGATTTTGTGCGTTTTGTTGTGCCGAAGCATGGCATTGTCACCGCTACAATATCCGTCATAGGTCTGCCGAGCAGCTTCATTGCATTGGCGCATACAAGAAGCGCAAGCGTGCTGTCAAGTCCACCCGAAATTCCTATAACGGCGGTTTTTGCGTAAGTATGGGCAAGACGCTTTTTAAGTCCGTGTGCCTGCATCGAAAGAATAAGCTCGCATCTCTTGTCGGTCTCATCAGCAGAGTAGGGGATAAACGGTGTGCGTGATACAAAACGTGTTATCTTTGTATCGGTGAGCGGTATATCAAACCATATAGTTTCCGTATCGCATTTGTCATTTCTGAATGATGTGTTTTTTCTGCGTTCAAATGCCAGCTTGTTTACGTCTATCTCGCTGATAACATAATCGTTTGAGAAAAGCTCGCTTTCGGCAAGCGTTGCACCGTTTTCGGCAATTATGTTATGTCCCGAGAATACAAGGTCCTGCGTGCTTTCGCCTTCTCCTGCGGAGCAGTAGATATAACCCGAAATAAGCCTTGCAGATTGATTTAAAACGAGCGAACGGCGGTATTCCGACTTTCCTATCATCTCGTTGCTTGCAGAAAGATTAAGAATAATATTTGCGCCTTCCTGTGCAAGATATGTCGAGGGAGGGCAGGGCGACCACAGATCTTCGCACAGCTCGATTCCGAAAGAAAAATCGTGCATAGTGTTACAGCAGAATATAAGTCCCGCACCGAAATACGCACTCAGCGAATCGTCGCATTCGCCGTCGGCATCCGTGTCAAACCGGTTTAAAAAATATTCGCATTTACTGCCGTCCCAGGCGGTAAAGTGGCGCATCTCGTAAAATTCGTTGTAGTTCGGCAGGTACTGCTTAGGCACATAGCCCAGCACTTTTCCGTGATAGGTCACAGCCGCACAGTTATACAGCTTGCTGTCATACTGCATCGGCAGTCCGACGACAGTTATCATATCAAGCACAGACAGTTCTTCCAGAATCGTTATGAGCGCATTCTTAGCACCGTCAAGGAGCGTTGTCTGGTAGAACAGATCCTGACAGGTGTAACCCGTGATGCACAATTCCGGGAAAACTGCGAGCTTTACATCTTTTTTAGCAAGCTCCTTTGCCAGAGAGATTATCTGCTTTGCGTTGTGCTTGCAGTCGGCAACCTTAATCTCAGGTGTTGCTGCCGCTACTTTTATAAATCCGTCTTTCATATTGTTCTTTTCGGCTTAAGGCTTAAAATTCGTAATTGCCTGTCATTCCGCCGACCTTTCTTTCTATCCAGGTTAAAATATCGTCAAAAACTATTTCCTTCATAGTTTCGTTTACAAGTTCGTGACGTGCGCCGGGGTACAGCTTGATATCAACGTTGCAACCCTCGTCAATCAGCTTTGCGTATACGTTTCTTACGCCCTTGCCGTATCCGCCGACAGGGTCTGCCGTTCCTGCCATGAATATAACAGGCAGTTTTTTCGGCACCTTTTCAGCCCACTGCTGACTTGATACTCTGCGAAGAAGGGTAGTAAGGTCAACAAATCCGCTTGCCGTAAACACAAAATTGCTCTTTTCATCGTCGATATACTTTTTTACAACATCTCTGTCGTGAGTGAGCCAGTCATAGATAGTCTGGCAATCTTTGATTTTGTCGTTATACACTCCGAAAATGAGAGTATTCAGCTTATCACTGCGGAAACGTTCGCCCTTCAAGGAAACAACGGAGCGTGTAGCCCTTACTCCTATTTCGGAAAGTGCCTTGTCATCGCCCGTACCCATAATTACGGCGCAGGTAAGCTCGTTAGGAAAGCGTGTGAGATACAGCCTTGCAACAAAACTGCCCATACTGTGACCTATAAGAATATACGGCAGTGCAGGGTACTTCTTTTTCATTATCATCGTCATACGGTGCAGATCATTTACAAGATGGCTCCAGCCGTCCTTTTCGGCGAAAAAGCCGAGATCATCGTTTGATCTGACGCTGTTTCCGTGACCGAGATGGTCGTTACCGCAGACGATATATCCGTGTGAGGTAAGAAAATCCGCAAAGTGTTCATAACGCTCAATATATTCACACATACCGTGCGAAATCTGAATGATGCCTTTATATCCCACGTTCATAGGAAGAACCGGAACATAGATGTAATATGCACAGTTATCAGTGCCGTTCGAGGATTCAAAAGTGCCTGTGAGCTTTTCGTATGCCATAGCGTACCTTCTCCTTTCGCAAGACGCATCAAATATTTCTTTATACTTATTATAACAAACACAGCCATAAAATACAAGTAAAACGGGGAAAAAGGGGTTAAGCGGAGGAAGTCGGGACAAAACCGGACAGCCTGTGACTGCGGATAAGCTGTGTCTGAAACCGACTTTTGAAAAGAATTATTCGGTAAGAAATGCGATGATAACATACTTATCCGGCTTATTTCGCCGATGTGTTTTATGTTTATAACAGCTGTTATTTATACGCAGATAAACAAAACAGCGCCGTGACTGAATGTGTCATTCGGTCACGGCACTGTTTTATTTAAATACAATGTTTTTTGTCAAGCAAATAAGCGGTAAACCGATCGGCTTTTTTCTCCGTTGCGTATGCAAGCAATTCATCGATATTGTTCTTTTTGATAACTCCGAATTACTCCAAGTCAAGCACCAGCTTCATATCATCTGCATCAATACAGAGCTTTACTGCATTTTTGCAAAGCGTAATAACTATTTCAGATTTAAAGATTTTCTGATAACTCTGCTGTAATGAGTTATCTTTTCTGCTTTTATCATACCGTAATTATATCACAAAATCAGTACATTAAACCGTACAGAAATCACAGCTTCAGGCTGTCCAACACATTCTTACCTTTTTTGAAATGACTTTCCTTGTACTCAAGCAAATATGCGGTAAACTGAACAGCCTTTTTCTCTGTGGCATATTCAAGTAATTCATCAATATTGTTCTTTTTTATAATACCAAACGGTTCGCAAGAAAGCAACAGTTCCATATCATCTGTATCAATACAGAGCTTTACTGCATCATCTGCAGATTGTACAATGTAAGATTTGTATTTTTCTTTCTGATTATCGGTCAAATCTATGGGATAATGTAATCTGTTCATGGCAAATCTGAGCTTGTGATATGCCCCATTGATTTTAGGGAACATTTCATCGACTGCGTTGAAATTGAACGTTGCATTTTTTCCCCAGGACAATAACAACATGATACGATATGATCTCTGAGCGCTGTCGGCACCCATCCATACTTTGTACTTTATCTCATCGGTTTGTGCAGAGCGCACTGTTACTTCATAATCAAGCCAATCTCCTGATCCCTGGTTAACAATAATACCTAAAAATGAATTAAGCGTGCCGTTGCAAGCATAAGGATGACTTTTACACTGGCTTGTATCAGGATCAATAGAATCATAAACTGTAATTTCCTTGCATCCGTGAAAACTGCCTTGTCCGACTTTTCTTACAGCCTTGGGAATTATAACAGAAGATAAATTGCAGTTTTCAAACGCCCAGTCACCGATGCTTATAACCGAATCGGGGATGAATGCATTTGTAAGGTTACAACAATCGCGAAATGCTCTTTTGCCGATACTTGTGACCGAATCGGAAATGGTTACGCTTTTAAGACTGCTACAGTAGGAAAATGCACTGTTACCAATACTTGTAACAGAATCAGGAATCATAATGCTTGTAAGATTACTGCAACTTTCAAATGCGCTTTCTCTGATTTTTTTAACGGAATCAGGAATGATTATGTTTGTAAGGTTTCTACATTGAAAAAATGCGTTGTAACCGATGTTCTTAACTGAATTCGGAATGGTTACGCTTGTAAGGCTGCTACAACCTTCAAATGCATCGTCGCTTATACTTGTGACAGAATCAGGAATGGTTACGCTTGTAAGGCTGCTACAACCTTCAAATGCATCGTCGCTTATACTTGTGACAGAATCAGGAATGGTTACGCTTGTAAGGCTACTACAATCTTTAAATGCACCGTCGCTTATACTTGTGACAGAATCAGGAATGGTTATACTTTTAAGTTTGTCACAGCCGAAAAAAGCTCCTAAACCGATACTTTTAACCGAATTCGGAATAATTATGCTTGTAAGATTACTACACACGAAAAATGCACTTTTGCCGATACTTATAACCGAATCGGGAATTGTTATACTTGTGAGGCTGTAACAGAAGGAAAACGTACGCGATCCGATGTGTACAACCGAATCCGGAATGTTTATGCTTGTAAGATCATTACACACGAAAAATGCCATTTTGCCAATACTTTTAACCGAATCGGGAATGGCTATACTTGTGAGGCTACGGCAGAAGGAAAACGCCTCCGCACCGATGCGTACAACCGAATCCGGAATGTTTATGCTTGTAAGCTTCATACAACCGCTGAATGCACGGTAACCGATGCTTTTAACCGAATCGGGAATGGTTACGTTTGTAATATTGTCGCAGCCCGAAAATGCACAGCAGCCGATTTTTCGCACGCCGTCCGGTACAACTGCATCAGTAACGCCTTCCTCTTTTGTATATTTTACCAGTATGCCATCGTTTGTAATTTGAAACCCCATATTCTTCTCCTTTACAACAATAATATTTATTTCAGATTCAAAGATTTTTTGATAGCTCTGCTGTAATGAGCATCTTTTCTGCTTTTGTCATACCGTAATTATATCACAAAATCAGTCCCTTAAAACGTAAAAAAATCACAGCTTCAGACTGTCCAACACATTCTTTCCTTTTTTGAAATGACTTTCTTTATACTCAAGCAAATATGCGGTAAACGAAACAGCCTTTTTCTCTGTGGCATATTCAAGTAATTCATCAATATTGTTCTTTTTTATAATACCAAACGGTTCGCAAGAAAGCAACAGTTCCATATCATCTGTATCAATACAGAGCTTTACTGCATTTTTTGCAGAGCGTACAATATAAGACCTGTACATTTCTTTCTGCTCGTCAGTTAAATCTATAGGATAATGTAATCTGTTCAGGGCAACTCTTAGCTTGTGATATGCTCCCTTGATTTTCGGGAAAAATTCATCAACAGCATTGAAATTGAACGTTGCGTTTCTTCCCCAGGATGATGCCAGTGTGTAGCAGTATTCGCCTTGAGTGCAGTCGCCGCCCATCCATACTTTGTACTTTATCTCATCAGTTTGTGCAGAGCGCACAGTCACCTCATAATCGAGCCAGTTATCATGAGTTTTATAGTTGACAACAGATCCTAACAATGAGTTGGAAGAGCCGCCATATTTATCTGAATGACTTTTACACGGCTTTGCATCGGGATCAATAGAATCATAAACCGTTATCTCTTTGCACCGGCAAAAACTGCCTCTCCCGACTTTTCTTACAGTCTTAGGGACGGTAAAAGAAGAAAAATTACAGCCTTCAAATGCACTGTCGCCGATACTTATGACCGAATCGGGAATGACTATGCTTGTGAGGTTTCCACAATCCAGAAATGCATGTTTGCCGATACTTGTGACCGAATCGGGAATTGTTACACTTGTAAGATTGTCGCATCCCTGAAATGCACCATAGCTGATACTTGTAACCGAATCCGGTATAATTACGCTTGTAAGATTGCTACAACTTTCAAATGCTGAGTTACCTATGCTTGTAACCGAATCGGGGATAGTCACGCTTGTAAGACTGTTGCATTTTGCAAATGCTCTGTTGCAGATACTTGTGACTGAATCGGGGATTGATATTATACTTTCTTTTCCTTTGTACGCAATGAGAATTCCGTTTTTCAGCACAACAAAATCATCAGGATATTCCGAAAGCCACCTTGTCCCATTAAACGCATATTCGCCGATATCGGTAACAGATTCGGGAATGGTCACGTCTTTAAGATTTTCGCATTTGTAAAATGCTAAGTTACCTATGCTCGTAACCGAATCAGGGATTGTTATACTTGTAAGGTTAGTACACTCATAAAATGCACAGTTACCGATATCGGTAACTGAACCCGGAATGGTTATACTTGTAAGATTACTGCAACTTACAAATGTATGATTACTGATATTTGTCACGGAATCAGGAATAGCTATGCTTTCAAGACTGTTGCAGTCGGAAAAAGCGGCTTCGCCGATACTTGTAACTGAATCGGGAATTGCTATATTTTTAAGGCTGCCGCATTTGCAGAATGCACCGGCGCCTATGCTTGTAACGGAATCCGGAATGCTAACGGCCGTAAGGCCGTTGCATTCAAAAAAAGCATTGTCACTGATACTTGTAATCGAAACGGGAATAGTTACGCTTGCAAGATTGATGCATTCTTGAAACGCACCTTTGCCGATACTTGTGACCGAATCCGGTATAGTCAGGCTATTAAGACTACGACAACCTCCAAAAGCATAATTGCCGATACTCGTCACCGAATCCGGAATAGTTACGTTTTTAAGGCAGGTACAGTTTTGAAATGCGCCGTCGCTGATACTTGTGACCGAACGGGGAATAGTTATGCTTATAAGTTTGTCACACCATTCAAATGTACATACGCAGATTTTTGTAACAGAATTCGGAATAGTTATATTTTCAAGGTTGCTACAGCCGGCAAAAGCCGACCCGCCGATACTTGTGACCGAATCGGGAATGGTCACGTTTGTAATATTGTCGCAGCCCGAAAATGCCCGCTCACCGATTCTTTGTACGCCGTCAGGTATAACTATCTCGGTCACACCTTTCTCTTCGGTGTATTTCTTCAGTACGCCGTTGCTGATTTGAAATCCCATATTTCCCCCATATCACTATAATATTCATTTCAGATTCAAAGATTTTCTGATAACTCCGCTACGTTTAATCTTTTTTACAAGATTATCAAAATCCCGTGCGATGTCCATACCTTCACTAACCCTGTCTGCAAGCCCTGAGTTAAGGCTTTCGGTATTTTTATTCATAAGGGCATGTATTACCTCGTTGCGATATGAACACCATTCGTTCATACGGGTAAACACTTCTCTTACTTTCTTTATATCAAGTTTATCCGTGTATACTTTTCTGATTGCACAGAGATATTTGCTCTTATCAGCGTTATTATATCCGTTCTCTGCCCATGTAAGTGTAGCTTCGATTATTTTCCTTTTACCCGATATCTGATTGATAGACGGAAATCTGAATTTATTATCTTCACATTCGTCAAACATAAATTTCAGTTCGTTTTTTCTCCTTTTATTGTCAAATCTTGTTGACTGTCGGGTATTAAGACATCCGAGATAGAAAAGCCACGCCCTGAGCCTGACCTCCATAATAGCATAAACAATAAGCATAGCCTCAAAATAAAAGCCGTTTTTAACCGCTTTATCATAACGTTCAAATTGCGTTTTGTATGTTGCTTCCTTATCAACCCCGTCCGTAACAGGCCGGATTTTTCGTTCCGGCACATCAACACCTCCTTAAATATTCGTTTATATCAAACCCTTCCCTTACAGCCGTTCTTAAAAGCTCCTCATCGGACATTCTTCGTACTCGTTCGGCTTTATCGAACATAGCAGGGGAAACCGCAAAAGCGTCTGGGTAGATTATAATATCAAGTGCAACACAAAAAATATGGACATCATACTCACTTTC
>ERZ780132.300-NODE-300-length-14601-cov-5.35412_pt1 | contig 14601 bp, 9 predicted proteins | sample MGYA00511569_ERZ780132 | MGnify/ENA primary metagenome ERZ780132 (study PRJEB29588, sample SAMEA2155030) | human gut metagenome | biome: human gut; feature: human-associated habitat; material: faeces | place: Denmark | collected 2008/2010 ... | reverse complement strand
CCACGAGCGGCAGCCCCGCCGAGTCGATGACGGCCGCCGTATGGCGTATCTTGCGGCGGTAGCGCTCCGTGTCCCACGCCAGGCGTCCCGAGGGCGTGTAGTCGGTGTCATTGTAGAACAGGGCGGGGACAGTGTCGTAGAGGTGGTCGAGATCCCAGTAGACGATGCCCGTGCGCGGTTGTGCATGGGCGGGGATGCCTGCCAGGAAGAGCAGCAGGGCGGTTATGATGCGTGGCAGCCGTTGCAAGGCGCGTAAAGCCCGGCTGCCCGGGACGGGGCGTGCGTGGCCGGTTGCGGCGAGGGCGGTTATGATGCGGCGCAGCGACATAGGCCGGGGTTATAACGGCTCCTCGGGCAGGAACTTGCGCGGCGAGCAGCCCAGGAACCGGGCGATCTCGTTGATATGGTTGAGGTTGTATTTTGAAGGATTTTTCGGGCTTTCAACTTGTGAAATGAATCCGTCGCTTACTCCTATACCATAAGCCAATGTGGCCTGTGAAACACGTTGAGCCATCCGCTCTTTGCGAACTGCGGCACTGACGTATATGTCGAAAGCACTTTTCGGTTTCACAAGCATCTGTTTAGATGATGTAAAACTAAAAATTATGCCATTGTGAAAGTATAGTTATAACTTAAATTCGCCTATGTATAGGTAGTTATTAAGCCGGTGTACTACGGCCTTTGTGCCGGAATTTTTGTTTTTGGTATCTTTGGAGGGGAAATGTATACGATTCTTTTGGTTCCAACATGTACTTTTTTCCGCAAAAAGTACCAAAAACTCTCCGACGGATGCTTCGCCTGCTCTTGGCGTCCTAACGCTGGAAACGGGCGCCTAATCGCGGGTTTGCAAGCAAACCTGCCCCGTTTCTCGCGCTTTTAGTCCGCCGTCCGCCGACGGCTCCGGCATCAAGTCGGGATTTTTGTTATCGTGTTTCTCTGTTTTTTGCCGCACAGCGAGAATTCCGGACAGCAGGATTTTCCGCATTTCGTTTGCAGCGGATAAAGAGCGGCTGCGGCGCCGAGCGCCCGGAACGGGCGTGCGAAAAGCGCAGTCTTTCGTGCCCGTTCAGCGAGGCTCCGCAGTTGCTCCCGCGAAAACGGCATGCGGATGGTTTTGGGTACCTTTTGCCACCAAAAGGTACGTATTTGCCTTTTGAGAAAAGACAAATCTATGCTTAGGAAAAGCGGCAATATACGCCGCGCCTGTCCGGCAGGGGGCTTGAAACCGTTTTTCGGAGGGGGCTGGGATCGGAAAAACTATTCCGAGATTATCCCCGAACCGACCAGTTCGTCGCCGTCGTACCATGCGGCGAACTGCCCCGGTGTGATGCCCCGCTGGGGGGTGTCGAAGAGGATGTAGGCTCCCTGGTCGCGGACGAAGAGCGTGGCCTCCTGCAAGGGCTGGCGGTAGCGGATGCGGACGCTGAAGCGGGCGCTATGGCCTGCCGGCATCGTGCGCGCGGGGTTGACCCAGTGTATCTCGCGGGGGGCGATATGCAGTGCCTGTCGCCACAGGCCGGGGTGGCTGTCGCCTTCGCCGACATAGATGACGTTCTGTACGGTGTCGGTGGCGAGGATGAACAGCGATTCCTTGCGCCCGCCGATGCCGAGTCCCTTGCGCTGGCCGATGGTGTAGAAGTGCGCCCCGCCGTGCTCGCCACACGTCTTGCCGTCGCGGACGGTGTAGCGCCACGGGGCGGCCAGTGCTGCGAGCTGTTCGGTTGTGGGGGGTACGTCGGCCGCGTGCTGTCCGCCCGGGGAGTGGGGATCCCCGTCCGGGCGTCCGGCGGCCGGGGATGCCGGGGCGGGGATTGCTTGTCCGGCATCGGGTGTGCCCGCCGGGATTCGGGCCTTGGGGCCGTATTTCGGCCACGTGGGGAGTATCTCGTGGACATTACCCCTTTTCGAGGCCAGCTTCTGTTGCAGGAAGGCCGGAAGGTCGACCTTGCCCACGAAGCAGATGCCCTGCGAATCCTTGCGCTTGGCCGTGGCGAGCCCCTGCTCGGCGGCGATGCGCCGCACCTCGGGTTTGAGCAGATCGCCGACGGGGAACAGGGCGTAGCGCAGCTGTTCCTGCGAGAGCTGGCAGAGGAAGTAGCTCTGATCCTTGTTGGGGTCGGTGCCCGCGAGGAGTTTATAGATTGTTCGTCCGTCGGGGAGCGTCTCCTCGGCCTTGCGGCAGTAGTGCCCCGTGGCGACGAAATCGGCGCCCAGCCGGAGCGCTTCGCGCAGGAAGACGTCGAATTTGATTTCGCGGTTGCACAGCACGTCGGGGTTGGGCGTGCGTCCCTTTTCGTATTCCGAGAACATGTAATCGACCACGCGGGTGCGGTAGTCCGCCGAGAGGTCGACGACGTGCAACGGGATGTCCAGTTTTTTTGCGACCAGCTCGGCGAAGACGCGGTCGTCGTGCCACGGGCAGTCGCCCTCGAGCGTTCCCGTCGTGTCGTGCCAGTTGATCATGAACAACCCCACGACGTCATGCCCCTGCTGTTTGAGCAGGTAGGCGGCGACCGATGAATCCACGCCGCCCGAAAGTCCGATTACGACACGTGCCATAGTAATATTGTTATTTACAGGTCGAGCAGCCCTTCGGGCAGCACCAGTTTCATCGTGCGCCCCCCGAAGTCGATATGGGCGATGAACTCCTCGGCGGCGGGGAGGAGCACCGTGCGGCCGCCGATCTCCAGCTCGAAAAGCGGGTTGGCGTCGCTGTCGTAGTAGTCCGTGACCGAACCCGTGAAGGCGGCCGCTCCCTTTGCGCCGTCCGCGCCCGCTTCGGTGCAGGTCACGGCGAAGCCGATCAGGTCTTCCAGGTAGAATTCGTCGTCTTCGTCCTCGTCGCATTCGATACGGAATTCAAGCCCGACGAGTTCCTGAGCCCGGCGCTCGGTGTCGAAATCGGCGAATGAGGCCACGGCGCCCGAGGTGCCGCGGCGTTCGAAGCGTTCGCAGTAGAGCGGCACTTCGAGGGCGTCGATCGTGACCAGCAGCGGGGTGCCGGTATCGAATTCCTCCGGGAAATCGGCATAGAGCGACAGCATCACACCTCCGTCGGTGCCGAAAAGCCTGTTGATCCTGCCTGCGGGAATAGTAACGCTCATATCGGTTCGTTTTTTCTCTTATGTCCGTATCGCGGTGCGGAACGGGGGAAGCGGGTATCCCGGCCGCTCCGTTACACCCGGCCCCGCTGTGCTGCCGCCTTGTCGTGCCGTGCAGCGCCTCGCTGTGCCTTGCCGGACGATTCCCGCACGGGATGCGCCCGCATGGGACTATCTGCAAAAGTAATGAAAAAAACCGGTAAACCTCCCGTTGCGGGAAATTTACCGGGATTCCGGAAAGAAGCTTTCCTGGTGTTATTCTGCGGCAGGAGCCTCTGCTGCGCCCTCTGCGGGAGCCTCGGCAGCTTCGGCGGCGGCAGCCTCCTCGGCTTCTTTGGCGGCAGCTGCGGCAGCGGCCTGCTTCTCGGCGATGGCCTTTGCGCGCTCCTCCTTGATCTTGGCTTCGGCAGCCAGGCGTGCTTTCTCGGCCGACTTGGCATCCGTGGCGAGCTTGTTGCTCTTGGCCTCGATCTTACCGGCCTTCTCGCCCAGCCATTTGTTGAAGCGGGCTTCGGCTTCGGTCTCCGAGAATGCGCCCTTGGCGACACCGCCTAACAGGTGCTTCTTGTATAATACGCCCTTGTACGAGAGGATAGCCCGACAAGTATCCGTAGGTTGTGCGCCTTTCTGTAACCAACCCAATGCTTTCTCGAAGTCGAGGTCGATCGTAGCAGGATTCGTGTTGGGGTTGTAGGTTCCCAACTTTTCGATGAATTTACCATCACGTGGCGCTCTGCTATCTGCGGCAACGATGTGGTAGAAAGCAAAACCTTTCTTACCGTGGCGTGCCAGACGAATTTTAACAGCCATTTGCTATAAAATTTTGTTGTAATTAATTAAAAAACGCTCACCCACTTTGGGCTTTTAAGCCTGCAAATGTAGACAAAATATTCCGCCCGGCAAAATAATTCGCCGAAAAATCGGTGCGACAGGCTGTTTTTCTGCCGGATACGGTGCATGGCGGGCCGCGGCGGGAACTGCCGGAAAAAGGGCGGGCTTGGGGCGGTGCAGGGCCGTGCCCCTAACCGGGTTTCCGTGGGGTTGCAAGCCGTTGCATCCCTGCGGAAAGCGATATTTTTCGTTCAGCCGGGGACTGTTGTGAAAAAAATTCCTATCTTTGCGGCGCAAATCGTCACCGCAGGGTGCGGTTTTGCCGATGGTTCCGTAGCTCAGTTGGATAGAGCAGCAGCCTTCTAAGCTGCGGGTCGCGCGTTCGAACCGCGCCGGAATCACCCGGAAAAGGGAGCGCTGGAATCGAATCCGGGCTCCCTTTTCGTTTTTCCGCCCGCATCTTCCTTCGCCGGGTTTGGCCTCCTGCGGACTTTTTCGTAAATTTGGGTCGAATCCGATATTTTCAGGCATGGAACCGCTACCGGGCTGCAACATAAAGTATCTCAACATCAGCCGCAACGACGAGGCGTGGGGGCTGGTCGTCACCACGGCCGGGTACCAGGCGGTCGCGGCGCACAGCTCCTACCCGCAGGCGCAGCATCCCGAGTCCCATATTTTCGATCCCGGCAAGGGGCGCGTCCTGAAGGAGTACCAGTTGGTCTACATATCGCGCGGGGAGGGCTATTTCGAGTCCCGTTCGTGCCGCCGCCAGCGGATCAGGGCCGGGACGATGATCCTGCTCTTCCCCGGGGAGTGGCATACCTACGAGCCCGACAGGGCTACCGGGTGGTTCGAACATTGGGTGGGATTCCGGGGCGGCAGCGTCGATGCGCAGGTCGCCAACGGGTTCTTTTCGCCGCGCAGCCCGGTATTCGACTTGGGGTTCAGCCAGACGATCATCGGCATGTACGAGGAGATCGTCGGCTATGCGCTCCGGGAACAGGCCGGTTACCAGCAGGTCGCGGCGGGGATCGTGCAGTTCCTGCTGGGGTCGGTCTACTACAAGCACCGGAATATTCTGTTCGACGATTCGCTGGCCATCCGCAAGATCGACGAGGCGCGCGCGATCATGAAGCGCGAGGTCGAGGACGGCCTCACGCCGCAGGGGATCGCCGAACGCCTGTCGGTCAGCTATTCGTGGTTCCGCAAGATGTTCCGGCAGTATGCCGATACCTCGCCTGCGCAATATCTCTCGCAGATCCGGTTCCTGCGTGCCAAAGAGCTGCTCGATACGACGGAGCTCACCGTCGCGGAGATCGCATACAGGCTCCGGTTCGAGACCCCGAGCCACTTTTCCACCTTCTTCCGCAAAAGGGAGGGCGTCCCGCCCCAGCAGTACCGCCGCGAGCGGAGGCAGCCCGGGCGGTAACCCCCTCAGCAGACGACCGTCACCGGGATTCCGAGCAGCGCGGCGTATTTGCGGATCGCTCCGGCGACATGTCCCACACCGATGGCGCAGTGGTGCGAAGGCCCCGCCTTGCTCCAGCGGTCGATGAATTCCCGCGCGGGAAGCGGGAACCTGTAACGGCTGTTGATGTTGCCGATGTTCAGCACGGGGCCCGGCACCGATTCGCCTTCGGCCAGCAGGAACGAAATCCCGTCGCGTCCTTCGACCACCGACAGGAGCGTCACCGGGCCGTGTTTCACGGACATCTGGATCGACAGCCCCTTGCCGGGTTTGCCGTGGTAAACGGGAAGCGGCACCAGGCGGGCTTTCTCTTCGCCGAGCAGGAAGTGCGCCGGGCCGTCGTGCCCCAGCAGGATGACGTCGTCGGTGAAGTCCATGCCGTAGAATTCCGAGAAACAACCCCCGGCGCCCAGCAGTGACATGATTTTCATGGCCTGCACGTTTTTCACCTCGTTTCGGCCCGCCACGGGGATGCCGCGCCCCGTCAGCAGCGTGTTGCCGGCGATGACCGACGTGACGATGTCTTCGTAGGCGTTGCCCGCCGCCCCCGCGTAGTAGTAGGCCAGGGAACCCAGCCGGTGCGCTTCGGCGAGCTTGTCCAGTGCCACGGAAGTGCGTGCGGCGCGCTCCAGCTCTTCGGGCGTGCAGCCCCCGTCGACGACGAACGCCTCGCCGAACGCGGCGACCCTCGCGTCGGCCTCGCGCTGCGTCACCGAGCGGCGGAATTCGTGCAGTTCGCACATCTCCAGGATTTCGGCATGGGTGCCGAAGACGGTGCTCTGCAGCCTGAGGTCGGAGTAGACGTCGACCATGCCGCCGTAGTAGTTGCCCAGCAGTCCCATGCGGTTGCGGCGCATGCCGCAGGCGACCTTCGCCGCGTCGATCCACCCGTAGATCTCGGCCCAGGCCTGCGCGTCGTCGAGGTAGCCCGTCACCACGTCGTATTTGGTGCCGGCGCGGTTGAATACCGAACAGAATTCGGGCAGCGAACAGGCCTGGCAGTTGGCAAGCCACTCGCCCGTCATCTCCCCGCGGTCGGACATGCCATTGAGCCGGGCGTAATCGATGGCCGGGGCGGGTTGCAGGTTGAGCAGCACGACCGGGATACCCTCCCCGAGGAAGGGGATGAGCGTGGACGAAAGGGCGTAGGTCGAGATGAAGATGAACAGCACTTCGGCTTCGTCGCGCCTGAAAAGGGCCGCGGCTGCGTGAGCCTTGTCCACGTCGTCGACCATGCCTGCGTCGGCGACGATCTGCCCGCCGTAGGCTTCCATTTTTTCCTTTATGGCGTTCCGGTAGCCGTCGAGCCTTTCGCGCAGTCCGCCGAACTGGTGCCAGTAGGTGTTCAGCCCTACTGCGATCAATCCTATTTTCATGGTTTGTGATCCGTTATTTTGTCATGACGATTTCGAAATCTTCCAGCAGGCCGTAGTCCCGCTGGTCGTAGTCGCTGCCGGGCAGCTGTTTGGGCACGTTGTTCCAGTGCCACGGGCCTGCGATACCCTTGTCGGCGCTGTAATGAGGGCCGAAGAGGTTTTTAAGGCTGCCCACCACCTGCACTTCGACGCGGTTGCGTCCCTTGCGCAGGTAGGGCGTGAGGTCGAACGCATAGGGCTGCCAGGCGATGATGCCCGCTTTGCGGCCGTTCACGCAGACCCGTGCGAGCGTCCCCTCCCAGGCGTTCAGCCGGAGCGTGTAACCGGCCGCGGGGTCGTCGATGTCGTAGTCCCGGCCGTAGGCCATGTCCCACGAATAGAAGGGGAGCCCCTGCCGTTTCCAGCTTCCCAAGGCCGGTTTCCCGGCGGGTTCGCGGACGATCCATCCCGCCCCGGCCGATTCGAGCACGAAGTCGCCGAAAAGGTAGATGGGGGCTATTTCGGCATAGATGCTCATGGGCGAGACGCTCAGTTCGACGGTGTTCGTCCCCCGCCGCACCAGATTGCCTACGGGGTAGATCCCGAAGCGGCTGTCGAGCAGCGTGTCGGGCGCCGCGGCTTCGACGGGCGTGCCGTTGAACGTCACGTTCCAGATGCCGGGTTGTTCGGCGACCAGCTTCATGCCGCGCGTGTCGAAGTCCCCGGCCACGACGAAGTGGTAGCTTACGCGGATGTCGCCCGTGGTCAGCGTGTCGCGTTCGACGATAGTCTGCCTGTACTGGATGGCCGAGTCCCACGGGTTGCCTGTCCCGTAGCAATGGTTGAAGAGTTTGTTGCACGCCTCGAACGTGTAGAGGTTGCGCTCGGTGCGCCCGTCGACCGTCAGGTCGCAGAAATCGAGGTTGAGGACGTTGTCTTTCAGGCGGGTGACCTCCAGCGGGCCGGCGGGCTCCAGCTTGGTGCTCCCTGCTGGCTGTGTTTCGGTGCCGGATGCCGCCCGGGAGGTACGTGCAAGGGCGCTCCGGCCCGAAGCCGGGGCGAAGAGCAGGAGGCTCCCGGCGGGCGGCAGGCTGAAGTCCGCCCCGACGCTTTTCCCGTCGGCGGTGTGCGGGTAGGGACGCATGTCGCCCGAGACGGCGTCCAGCTCGACCAGCTCCCCGGCCGGGAGGCCGACGCTGCCCGTGGCGGTGTCGCTTAGCGAGGAGTTGACCAGGAACAGGAGCTCCCCGTCCTCGTAGCTGCGCCGCTGGTGGTAGAGGTCGTTGCCCGTGACGTTGCAAAAACGGATCCTGCCGCCCGCGAACGATTCGGCGATCGCCTTACCGTCCAGTGCCGCGTAACGGCGTATCCGGGAGGCGTTGCGGTCGAGGAAATCCGCCAGTTCGGGGCTGGGCCGCCCGTCGACGAGCGTCGGTTTGGCAAAGAGCACCAGTTGCCCGCCCGCCTCGACGAATTGGCGGATGAGGCTGAAAGTCCCGGCGTTGAGGTTCTCGGTCATGGGCGGGATCACGACCTTCGCATAGGCGCGTTTTCCGACGACGAATTTACCGCCCCTGACCGAACCGCGGTCCTTGATGATGTGCTCCGAGCCCAGGTCGTATTCCGCCTGCGCCTTTTCGAGCGTGGTGACGAAACGCTGGAATGCGCTGCCGATCTCCATGCAGCGGGGGTCGTTCATGACATAGGAGTAGTAGAGCCAGATCGTCGTGGTTGGTTCCAGGACGAGGATGTCGTTCATCTGTTCGCCCTGGCTGAGCACGAGTGACAGGCGGGCGAAGTAGTCGTTCAGCACCTTGTAGTCCTCCCACCATGGCGAGAGGCGGGTGAAGACCGGGGGATAGTCGTATTTGCGGGCGCCGGCGATGGTCATGTGCGAGAGGTGCTGGTTCATGAAATTCACGCCCAGCGCATATTCCCAGTCGCCCAGCCGCTTGAAGTCGCGGAACGTCTCGTCCCAGCCCCCGCCGCCGTAGGTTTCGCTCAGCGTGCGTACGCACCCCGTCTGGTTGGCGGCGCTGCGCAGCTCCTTCACGGCGCGGACGTTGCCGAACTGCGCCTGCGGGCTCTGGTCGTTGTACTGGTTGAAGAGCATGTCGATGGCGGGCATCTGGTGCCACGCGTACATGGCCATATTGTCGCCGCCCTGGTACATGCTCGGCCAGTCGTGCTCCCAGTAGTGCCCCGTCCAAAGCATGCCCTTGCGGTCGCAATAGGCCGACATGGGCTTCGCCCAGCGGTCTACGAACATTTGCGTCAGCGTTTCGAGGTAGTTGTGGCGTACCTGTTTCCAGTCGCCCGTTTGCTCGGAGAGCAGGGGCAGCGAAGTTGCCAGGTCGTAGCCCCACTGTTTGCGGAACACTTCGAACAGGTCGGGCGTCCAGCGCACGCCGCCCGAACTGGGAATGCACGGTTCGTCGGAGAAAAGCCCCCTGATGACCGGGCCAAGCTCGTTGCCGAAGGTCTTTTCGTAGCCCGACATGGTGATGTCGAGGAACTTTTCGGTGACGCCCTCGACCAAGAGGTCGACGTACGAGTAACCCCCGTGCCAGCCCGAACGGCCGTAATAGGTCTTTTCGTAAAGGTAGTATTCGCCCGGGACGTCTTTGTAGCGGCCCGTGTCGGCGGTGATGTCGCGGAACGTGCCGCCCTCCTTTTTCAGGCAGAGGAAGTATTTTCCCGCATCGGCCGGGGGCAGTGCGGTTTTGGTGAGCGCGAGCCCCTGGCCCTGGTCGTAGGATTCGGGCATCTGTGCAGGAACATGTCCGCCTGCGAAGCCGCTCGGGTAGGAGTTTTCGTCGTAGATCCAGATGTCGAGCCCCAGTTCTTTCCCCTTTTCCACACTGTATTTATAAAGGTCGAACCATTCGTCGGAGAGGTATTCGGTGACCAGCCCCGGCCGCGGGTGGACGAAGGCGCCGCCGAAGCCCTGCGCCTTGAAGTCGCCCAGCATCCGGTCGATGTCGGCGCGGGTGACCCGCGTGTTCCAGACCCACAGGGGCGCCGGGCGGAATGCCCGCGGGGGATCGGCGAATTCCTTTCGGAGCTTCTCGAATTTCATTTCCCGTTTCTGGGGGGCTGCGGCGTAGCTGGCGAGGCACGATGCCGCCGGGGCGGCCGCCAGCAGGCTTTTGATTGCGGAGGGTTTGGTTTTCATGGTCGTTCCGGATTGTGTTTGCTTTACAAAGGTAAAGGTTATGCGCTTCGGGCGGTAACGAATCCTGATAAACGACTTTTCATTTCTGATAAAGCGTGCGGAGGATGGCGCGGGCGAACCGAGAGGTTCGGGGCGGGATGCGGAGCAGGGAGAGACGGTATGGCCGGGATGCTGCCGGGCCGGGCAGGCGGGATCGTTAGGAACGGGGGACTGTGGAATCGGGGAATCAGAGGGCCGGGGATCCGGCAGAACGGTGGGGGCGCTGAAAGCCGGCGGAAAAAACACGGCGAGCCGGGGACGGGTGCCCCGCACGGCCGGGCAGCGGGTGTGGGGCAGCGGATGCAGGCGGGGTTACCTGCGCGGCAGGATGGCGACGATGCGCGTCCCGCCCGTGTATCCGGAGTCGATGTATATCTCCCCGTGCAGGTGGGTGACGATCAGGCGGCAGAGGTAGAGCCCGAGGCCGTTGCCCTGGCTGAAGGGGTCGAGTTTGGTGAAACGCTCGAAGACATAGCCGTGCTTCTCGGGCGGGATGCCGCAGCCCGTGTCGGCGACGGCGACGAAGACGCGGTCGTCGCCCAGACGGTCGCATTCGAGGCTGATCGTGCCTTCCTGCGTGAATTTATAGGCGTTGCCGAGCAGTGCCGAGATGAGTATCGTCAGGTATTTGTCGCTGGTGTTGAGCGCAATCTCCGCGACCGGGATCGCGCCTTTGTAAACGATGCCAGGCTTGGGGTACCTCACCTTCATGATCCGCAGTTGCGCCTGGCATACGGCGCAGAGGTTCGTATACTGGCACGGCAGCGGCGCGTGCAGGTTTTCGAGGTAGGCCACCTCTAGCATGTCGTCGAACAGGAATCGCAGCTGGCGGCGGTTGTCCCGGATGATTTCGCAGTATTGGGCGCGCGACTCCGGGGTGATCTCCTCGGCGCAGAGCAGCTCGGAGAATCCCATGATGCAGTTGAGCGGCGTACGCACTTCGTGGCAGACCGAGTTGACGAATGCGGCCTTTTTGAGTTCGCTTTCGTGGGCGTGCTTCGTTTGCAGGAGTAACTCCTTCTGCAGTCGCCGGGTACGGCGGTTGCCGACATAGATCGCACCGACGACCGCAGCGATCACCAGCAGTGCCAGCGAAACGTAGGCCAGGGCAGTTTTGTGGTGGTGGGCCGTAAGCAGCGCCGCGTCGAGCGCCATCCGGTCGAGTTCGTACGACTCCTGCTTCTCGCGGATGACTTTGCTCTGTTCGAGCCGCAGCAGCGAATCCCGTACCTTCACGGCACGGGCATAGGCCATGCAGGCCTCGGAGTCGCGGTGCAGCCTGCGGAACATGTCCGCCCGTTCCTTGTAGCAATCCGTGAAGTGCACGCCGGCCACGGGGTGGTGTTCGGCGGTGCGGATCAGCGAATCCGAGAAGGCCAGGGCCCTGGCGTACTCCCCGTGCCCGACGGCATCGAGATAACCTTCGCGGTAGTGGCGCATGCGGGCGAAGTGGAGCCGGTCGGCCTGGTGCGTACGGATGAACCTGCTTTGCAGGAAAAGGTGCATGCCGGGCGTACCCCCGAATTCGTTGTCGCCCTCGGGTTGCAGCGGCTGCGCCGTTGCGGCGCAGAAAACCGCGAGCGCCAGGCATATTGCCGGGAAGAGTATCGGTCGGCGCGTGCTCATGGCTTGGCGGGGATTGTGAAGATGAAACGTGCACCGGCGGTATATGCCTCGTCGAGGGATATGTTGCCCGAGAGGTGCCGGGCGATCAGGCGGCATAAAGCGAGGCTCAGCCCCGGCGTCGCCTTCGAGTCGTCGGAGGGCAGGCCGAAGATGTCGTTGCGTTTTGCGGGCGGGATGCCGCAGCCCGTGTCGGTCACCGTAACCCGAAGTTCGTTGCGGCGCGGGTCTATTTCATAGCGGAGCGTGACGGAGCCTTCCCGGGTGAATTTGCGGGCGTTGTCGAGCAGCGCGCGCACCACGAACGAAAAGTATTTGGCATGCGTGCGGACGGTGGCCGGGTTCTCCGGGGCTTCGATCGTGAAGGCCACCCCGGGATTGCAGCTAAGCCGCGAAGCGGCAAGCAGTTCGGCGCGGCACACCTCGTCGATGTTGGTTTCCTCCAGCCGCAGGGCCTCGGTCAGGCTGTCGAGGTTGGCGGCTTCGAGCATGTTGTCGAGCGCCGAAAGCAGCAGGTCGGCGTTGACGCGGATGGAGTCGCAGCAGGTATTCCGCTCGGCAGCGTCGATGTCCGACAGCATCAGCCGCGAGGCTGCGGTGTCGATGGCGTCGAATGCGGGGCCGATGCCGCGGCAGATCGTGTTTACGAAGACCGATTTCATGTGTTCGCTCTCCTGGGCCTTGCGGCTGTGGCGGAGGATGTCGGCCTTCAGTCTGCGGTTGCGCAGCAGCGACCGCAGGAGGTAGATCCCCGTGCCGGACATCAGCAGCACGATGACCACGATCGAAAGGCTCGGGGCGGCGCGGTTACGGATCAGGGCCCGCGTTTCGGCCAGCTTGCGCTTGTCCAGGTCGTGTTGCCGGCGGATCGTTTCGAGGCGTTCGCGGCGTTCGGCGGTGAGGATCGAATCCTGCACCTGCATCGTGTGCTCGAAGGCCTCGAAAGCCTCCGGGTAACGCTTGGCCTTGGTGAGCAGGATGCTGCGGTCGCGGTAGGCCTGGTAGACCTTGTTGGGCAGCATGCTGAAATAGCCCTTGCCACTTTCGATCAGGCGGATCAGCGAATCGGAATACTGGATGCTTTCGGCATAGGCGCCGGTGTTGGCTTTCCAGAGGTAGCCCATTTCGTAGAGGTAACTTTTGTTGCGCAGCAGGTTTTCCCCTTCGGCCGCGAGCATACGGCTGCGGAACTCGTTGAAGTACCGGGCGGCGTAGTCGTTGCGGCGGATATTGAGCGCACATTGCATCAGCTGCTGGTAAGGCCGCACGTAGCTGTTGTCCTTATAGAGGTAGGGGCGCCGCCCGAGGGTGCTGTCGGCGGAATAGTAGCGGTCGAGCAGTGCGATCTGGTCATTGGTGAGCGCGACCTGTTCGTCGTAGCGGTAGCTTTGGTTGTAGGCGCCGCTCAGCACGTAGTAAATGATGCTGGCGAAGCACCTGCGGATATTGAGGTTCGGCATTTGCTCCGTCAGCTCGTAGGCTTCGCGCCACGTGTCGGTCTGCGGGATATAGGCCCGCCGGTTTCCGCCCTCGTGGTAGCAGAGCGTGAGGTTGGCGTAGCCGCGCAGGAGCAGGCGTTTGGTGCGCTGGTAGATGTTCTCGGGCTCTTCGGGCGGGGTGTTGCTCCAGTCGTAAACCTCATGTGCCAGCCTGAGGTTCTCCGCAAGGTCGTACTGGTGCCCCAGGCGGTAGAACCCGATGCACATTTCGGCATAGGCGTCGGCACCCTCTTCGGGTGTGCCGGGAGTCAGGTCGCGGAGCGCCTGTACGTAATAGCGGAGCGTATCTTCCTTTTCGACATAGATCGAATACCGGCTGAGGATCGGGATGACGGACACCGACATGGCGTAGGTGTCGCGGATGTCCGCCGCTTCGCGGAAAAGCTGGATGGAATAAGGCAGGTTGAGGTGCGTGTCCTCGTTCAGGTCTTTGAGGTTGAGCAGTAACTGCACCCGTTCGCGGGGATCGGACGTATGCGCCAGCCTGCCCTGGAGGCTGTCCGTGACGGAGGACGGCGCGGCCATAAGAGATACGCCTGCGCCGAAGACGACGCAGTATATGCATAAAAGCAGGCGGACAGGGGACATGTGGGTGTAACGCAAAATTGGGACTAAGGTAGTAAAAAAAACGGGCCGGACAAAAAGTCCGGCTCCGTTCTGTGGAAAATTATGCGAGACCTTATGCCTTTTTCAGGCTCATATCCAGATACATTTTCAACTCCCGGGGCATTACCGGCTTGGTAATAAAGCCGTTGCATCCGGCTTCCTCGGCGATGCGGCGATCCGTGTCGAAGGCATAGGCGGTCTGCATGATAACGGGTAATTGGGTGGTATGCCGGCGTATCTCCTTGAGTGCCTCGATACCGTCCATTACAGGCATTTTGATGTCCATCAACACGGCATCGGGATGATGCTCCAATGCATAGTCGACGGCCTCTCTGCCATTTTTCGCCCATAGCAGCTCATACTCTTTTTTGAGTATTATTTCCAGCAATTTGTAATTGCTTTCAACGTCTTCCGCAATAAGTATCAGCGGTTTACGTGCATCTGGATTGTTGTCTGTCATTGTTTTTACAGTTGGGACGAGTGCAAATATAAAAAATTTTTCCGGAAAACAAATAGGATTACCGGCGAATTGTTCCTTCCCAGCAGGCCGTGTTGCCGCAGGCGTCGGTCAGGGTGAGCCGGACGCTGTGGCTTTTGCGGGCCGGGGGTTCCTCGAACAGGTGGATCAGCGTGTCCTGCATCGGGAGACGGTCGCAGGGAACCCATTTGCCGTCGATGAACAGGGTGCACGAGGCGATGCCCGAGAAGTTGTCGCCCACGCGGAAGCGCATGCCCGAAGCGCGTGTGAGGTCTGCCCCTTCGGTGAAGAGCGGGCGGATGCGCGGCGGGATGGTGTCGGCCACGACGAACAGTTCTCCGGTGGTGCGGGTCGTGGCCGTGACGGCACCGTCGGCGTATTTCCCGCCGATGCAGGTAAGGCGCCCCTTGACGTTGCGGGGGGCCA
>ERZ780132.282-NODE-282-length-15338-cov-2.94818_pt1 | contig 15338 bp, 9 predicted proteins | sample MGYA00511569_ERZ780132 | MGnify/ENA primary metagenome ERZ780132 (study PRJEB29588, sample SAMEA2155030) | human gut metagenome | biome: human gut; feature: human-associated habitat; material: faeces | place: Denmark | collected 2008/2010 ... | reverse complement strand
TAGTGTCGAAAAAGAACGATGAAAAAAGGTTGAAAATGTGTAAGAAAGATGATTAAATAGTATTACCTTAGGATATTACCTAAGAAGATTAATTCGAAGAATAGTTTTTATCTAAAAAATTTTTAACTATCAAATATAGATATTTTTATCATAATTTTTTTGAATGTTTTGAAATACAAGCTAAAAGATTAAAAAGTCCCCCCAATAAATAAAATTTAATTAGTTTAAAGTGAAAGTATTTTTGAAGTCAAGATTTTTAATATCTAAAGAAACTCCGAAAAAATTTAAGTTGTAAAAAAGATATTTCTATTAAATGAAATAGTATAAAAAAGATAAAAGTAATATCCTAAGGAATAAATTAAATTTTACTAAAAGGTTGAACAGAAGTTAAATATTTAGTAAAATAGAAGGAGAAGAATGGACAGTAAGAAAGTGCGTGAACTAACAGAAGATTACATATTTAAGCGAGTATTTGGTAAAAAAGGAAATGAAGATATACTAAAAGATTTGTTAGAAAGTATACTAGAGATAAAGATAGAGGAAATAGAAGTAATAATAGGAACAGAAATAGAAAAAGAAAAAATAGAAGAAAAATTGGGAATAATAGATTTAAAAGCAACGATAAATAAAGAAACAACAGTAGACATAGAAATACAAGTAAAAGATTATCATAATATGATAGAAAGAAGTACATTTTATATAGCAGGGTTATACCATACAGGATTAAAGAGAGGAGAAGCATACGAGAAAAATAACAAAGTAATAGGGATAAATATATTAATGTTTAATATATTTGATTGGAAAAAGTTCCATTCAAAAGGATTGTTAAAAGAAAATGAATTAAATAAAGTAATGACAGATAAATTAGAATTACATTTTTTAGAACTACCCAAACTAATAAAAAATAAAGAAGAAGGAAATAAAAGATTAAGGCAATGGTTAGAATTTATATATAATAAGAGGAAGGGGGAGATAGAAATGGCAGTGCAAGAAAATGAGAAAATAGCAAAGGCACAAGTAGAGTATAAATATCTAACAGGAGATGAGCAAGTACAAAGATTAGCATTTTTAAGAGATAAATGGGAAAGTGACCATAAGTCAGAGCTAAATTGGGAAAAAAGAGAGGCAGAGAAGAGAGGAGAAAAGACAGGTCGACTTCAAGAGAAGAAACAAATTGTAATAAAAATGCTTAAGGAGAATTACGAAGATGATATAATAATTAAATTAACAGAAATAGATAAAGAAGAATTAGAAAAAATAAAAGAAGAGGTAAAAAATAAAATGTTATAAAAATGTAAATAAAGAGCTAAAAAAGGCTGGGCGTAAATGCTTAGCCTTTTTTATGTTAGATATATTAAAAAAGCCTATTTACAAAAATAAAAAAATTTAATAATATAAAATAAATAAAAAGAGAAAATTAAAAAAAGCTAGTTTTGAATAATTTAAGAATTCCCAATATAAAAAATTATTCGAAAGCTAAAAAAGAAAAGCGAGGGCGAAGAAATGCAAAATAAAGCGAGCCGTGTAAGCCTTGGCGCTGTACACACACACACACACACATACATTTAGAGAAATAAGAAGAGTAGCAAACAAAGCTACTCTATTTGGCATTGAAAACAGGCTGTTTGTAGCACTATATAAAGAAAAAAATAAAGTGCTAGAGATAGCCTGTTTTTTGCGTTGTAAAAAATCAAATTTAATACGAGAATTTTACACCAACTTAAAAATTAATAACCAATATAAAGAAGCAAAAGTAGGAGGTGTAGAATAATGAGAAGAACAAAAGAAGTAAAAAAAGTAAAGAGAACAAAGAATATAAATAGTAAAAATTCCAAAAGATTAAACATAGTAAAAACGCCAAGATTCTTGGTAATAGCATTAGTATTAATAGTAATATTAGTAGGACTAATATATTTTGTATTCTTAAAATATAGTCCAATAATGAATTTTAAATATGAAGGCTATGCGATAAGTGGAAAAGAGATAACAGAGAACTTATTAGGTGCTTCAGAAGATACTAAAGATGGCAGTACAACGAGTAAAAATATAGAATTAACAAAGATAGAAGAACAAGGAACAATATTTAAAAAGCTAAACGACTACTTTGTAGGAAGCAAAGAAAAAACAGAGATAAACCTAGATTATCCGATATATATAAATAACAATAGTGCAATATATAATTTAGCAGAAGGAAGTATGCTAATTAGCAAAGATTTCGAGCAAATAGCAAGCTATCCAAACTTAAGCATAAGCGAAGGAAAAATATATGATGGAAGCACTTTAGAAAGAGCAGATGAGAAAGAATATATCTTTGTAAAAACTTCAGCTAATATATTTATTAACCTATATGAAATAAAAATAGTAACAACAGCAAATGAATATACAATTCCAGTAAATAGCATACTAGCATTTACAGAAAACGAGCTAAGATATTATATAGTAAAAAATAATGTATTAGTATTTAACCAAATAAATGACGTAGATAATAATTCAGAAGTACAAATGGTGGAAAACAATTATACATATAAAGAGTTATTAACAAAGTTAAAAATTCTACAACCAGAAAATCAGAGTTTAGAAAATAACGAAGAAGAAAATATAATAAAAGAAGATTCTACAACTTCAACCCAAGACAAGCAAGAAGATAAAGAAGAACAACCAGAAGAACCAGTAAAAGAAGAAAACAAAAACGGATATATAAAACCAGAAGTAAAAGTAGAAGATTTTACAGCAGAGGTATATACAGCAAGTAGTACATTAACAATAAAAGATCCAAAAGAAAGAATAGTAGAAGCACCAACATTTGAAATATATAAAGACGGAAAAATATATTTAAGAAGAATGTTTAAAGCATCTGGAGGAATACAGTTAACAGGCTTAGTACCAGAAACAGAATTTAAAGTAGTAGGAAAATTTATATATTTAAATGAGAATGACCAAAAAGTAGAAAACACATTTTATGAAGGAAGCTTTAGAACAAAAGGATATGAAGAATTAGGAAGTATAGACTTAAGCAAAGAAAATGGAGAAATATATAGTAATAAAATACAACTAACAAAAGTAAAAATAACTTCAGATTTAAATGCAGAAGTTTTAAAAGGGATAAATCAGGTAGAGATAGAAACAGCAGATATTAGAACTGTAATAAAAAATAATCAAGTAAATGAATTATTAAAGGGAAAAGAAATAACAATCGAAACTTCAGAAGGCCTAAAAAGTGATAGTACAGTACATTATGCGATAAAATTCTATGACAAGAACAAGCAAGAATTAAAAGTAAATAACAATGAAGGAGAAACAAGAACATCAAAACAAGCACCAGTTGCAAAGGTAAATGTAAATGAACAAGATATAGTAAGTGTAACATTAAGACTAAACCTAACTAATAAAGATAGAGTAGAATTAGAAAATTATAAATATATTGTGACTAGAGCAAATGGAGAAAAAGTAAAAGAAGAGCGTTTAGCAGAAAACGAGAAAGAGATAAAACTAGAAGATTTAGACCAAAACCAATACTACAAGATAGGGATATATGCAGATTATGATTTAAATGATAACAGAGGAAAACAAGAAAATGTAGAACTAGGAAACTTAGTATTTGCAACCCAACCAATATCAACACTAGGCTCACTAGAACTAGTAGTGGAAAACAAAGAACTAACGACTTCTACAAGTACGATAAGCTACAAACTAGATGAAGAAAGAACAGATAAAAGATTAATACAGATATTAAATGAGTTAACAATAAAAATAGTAGAGCAACCTACTAACTACCAAGATAATAGCCAAGAAACCGAAGAAGGAATATTAGTATATACAGACACATTAATTGGCGAAGAATTAGAAAATTTAAGACAAGCCGGTACAAAAGAAATAAAATATGAAAACTTAAAATCAAATACAAGGTATACGATAGAGATAACAGGAAATGTTCAATTAGGAAATACAAAAGAGAGTATACCTGTAACATATAATTACAAAGAATTTATTACTTTAAAAATACCAGCAAAAGTAGAGATAAAAAATCAATTTATAACAGGTAACTTAATTGATTTCGATGTAAGAATAGAAGATATATATAATTCCATATTAAATAATAAACTTAGGATGGAATTAAGAAGTAGTAATAATACTTTAATAGACTTGCAAGAATTAACAACAAATGAAGATTTTATTCGAAAAACTTATGAAAAGTTAGAGGAAAACCAAACATATAAACTAAGATTTATAGCAGAACAATATAATGAAGGAAGTACAGATGCTACATACAAAATAAACTATCTAATACAGGAGATAGAGCTAGTAACAGAAGCGGGAATAAGTGGCGAAATTGGATTAACAGATTTAACTAGAAAAGCAGTAGGAAAAAATTTAGTAGATATGAGTTCAGAAACAAAATGGTATGTATATCCGAATTTTAATACAACTGATTACTATGGTAAAGAATATGACTCAGAAACAAAAACATTAACTTTAGGCGGACATTCAAATAATAGAAGAATAGTATATGATTTAAGAGAATATGCTGGCCAAGAAGTCACAATGAGCTTTAAAGCGAAAGCTGTAAGTGGAAGTCAAAATGCATATATACAAAATAGCAAGCAAGATACAAATAGAACTCTAATACAAGGTTTATCAACCGAATGGAAAGAATTCCAATGTACACTAACAGTAGATAGTACCGGTTATCTAGGATTTTATATAACTGGTGGAAATGGCATTCAAGTACAAGAGCTTCAAATAGAACTTGGAAATAGGAAAACAAATTATGAGGAATTCGAATATAAGCTACAAAGTATTTATAGTATAGATTTAATAGATAAGAGAGATGAGATTTCTACAAATGACTATTACATAAAAATTTATGAAGATAATAAATTAGTAAAAACAGATAGGTATGAAGAAATACCAGCAGATAATATTATCGAAAATGCACTTAAAACATATGAGAGCAATAGTGATAAACAATATACGATACAATTAGCTATAAAAATTAGAGACAGAGAATATGTCTTATCAGAAGTAAACTATAATACAAATAAAGCCAAAGAAGTGAAAGGTATTTATAGTGTAGCAGAATTTAAAGAAATTCAGCCAAATGGAAATTATATACTACTAAGTGCATTGGATTTAACAAAAGAGTCAATTTATTTTGGTGGATATAATTTAAGTTTTAATGGAACTATTAACTTTAATGGAATGCCAGTTGATCTTAAAATTAGTAATAGCAATAATAAGTTGTTTTATAAGCTTAGTGAAACAGGAACTATCGAAAATATAGTCTTAAATATACATATAGCAAATTCAGCTGTATCATATTATGGTGCAGGAGCGATGTTTGTACAAAACTATGGAAATATAAAAGACATACAAGTAAATGTAGTCGAAGCATACAACCAAGCTTATACATATATGACAGGCTTAATTGGTTGGGAGAATATGGGTACTATAGATGGGTTTGTTGTAAATTATGAGCAAACTATATATGGTAATGAGTCATATGGGCTAATAAACACATCAAATGGAATTATAAAAAATGGATATGTTTATGGAAATAGTATAGCAAATTATACAAATTCAGCTGCAAATAGTTCATTTACACCGTTTTTAACAACGAACCAAGCAGCTGGAAGAATAGAGAATGTATTCATATTAAATAGTACGAAAATAAATACTGTAAATGCACCTAGTAGTGCAGAAGCGAATTTTATAATAACAAATTATGGTACACTAAATAATGTTTATTCTGTAGATTTAAATAATGATTCTACTATATCTACAGGCCCAAATGTAAGGAGTAATAGTGCAACTGTTACAAATTCATATTATTTTTCTAATAATATATATAAAAATTCTATAGATATAAAAAGTTCTGAGTTAGCTTTATACGACGTGGATTTTCAAAATCAGATTATTAACTCGGAAAATAGATTTAATACTTCAGAGTTAATAGAAAAGGGATATTTTCCTTGGTTAAATTTTGATAAATGTATGCCAGCGCAGAAATATATAGAATTACCTGCAAAGCAAGATGAAGATTTGGCAGATATAACATCTATAGAAGTATTAGAAAAAACGAATAATACAGCAAAAGTAAAATTTGTAGTAAATAACAAAAATGCAGAAAATATAAGTAGAATAGAGCTAGAAAATGTAACTTGTAATATTATTTCACAAGAATATTCTACTGGAAAGAGTGAAGTAATCGTAACATTAGAAGGTCCTAAAACATATGTATCTAAATATGGAATTCTTTCTATAACGACAAAAGGAGTATTAAACTTAGAATATACTAGAGAATATGAAGCTGGAGAAAGAAATATATATGTAGATTTTTATAAAGAGATTAATACAGTTGCTGATTGGGCAGAGGTAAATAAATATCCGACAGAAAATTATATATTGATGAACGATTTAGACTTTATAAATCAAACCTCTAATATAATAATTACAAATGAATTTAAAGGAAAAATAGAAGGAAATAATTATACGATACGAAATATAACTATACCAACTGGATACAAAGCTTTATTTAATAGTTTAACAGGAAGTATAAGTAATTTGAATTTGGAAAATTACAAACAAAATATAACTGGTGGTGGAACATTTGGACTAATAATGCAAGCTAATAGAAATTCTAAGCTAGATAATGTACATGTAAAAAATATTGAGATATCTAAGACAGATAATTCAGAAATAATTTTTGGCGGAATCGTAGGTCAAGCTAATTATTCTAGTGTAAAAAATAGTTCTGTAACTAATGAGAATATAAAAATAGATACCTATTTAGACTCTATAACTATTGGAGGAATAATGGGACAAAGCTCATATTCGAACATCGAAAACTGTTTTGCACAAGCATTAGATATACAGGTAACAAATGCTTTAACTTTAAAAGGAATTGGAGGAATCTTAGGTGTAAATTCTAATGGAAGTGTGGCTAATAGTTATTCAACAGGAAAGATAAAAGCAAACAAAGAGTATGTTGGAGGAATAGTTGGATATAACTATAACACTGTAAATAAGTGCTTTAGTATAGTGAATTTAGAGTCAACAGCAGGATATATTGGAGGAATTATTGGATATAATGCATTTACTCCTGGTGATATGAATTCAGAGACACCAGTAAAATATAATCTATACTTAGGAAACATATATACTTCAACAGATATATCAAATAGAATTTCTGGTAATGGATCTATGGGTAAAGAAAATTATGGCTATGTAAATCAAAAGGTTACAGGAATAGATTTAACTACCGAGGATGTGGATTTATTAAAATATAATGAAATATTCACTAATACAACATATACAGATAAATTATTATGGGATGATGCATACAATTATTCACAATTAAGTGCTGGTATCTTACCAAAGTTAAGAAATACTAATACAGGAGATATTATCCAAAACCAACCAGAGCTTAAACTTGTAACTGAAGAATTCCAAGTTCAAAATATAGAGATACAAAAGATTAGTAATGCTGTAGCACAAATCAGGTTAGAACTTACGAACCCAAATGCATTTCCTATAACCGAAATTACTATAGAAGGTTTACAAAATAGTATAACGAGAAACACTAATGCTAATGGTATAACATATATAGACATGCAAGTAACTCCAACGAAATATTGGGACAACTATAAGTTAGCAGAAATATTTTATACAGTTAACGATGAAAAGCAAAAGACGGAAATGTCAGACCAGCTAGCTATACAGTTCTTTAAAGAGATTAACAATTACTCGGATTGGCAAGATATAGACGAGGTAAGTGCAGAGAACTATACTTTAATGACAGATATAGATTTTTCTGGCAAAGCGATAAATACTAATTTGTCAATAGGAAGATTAGAAGGAAATAATCATACATTAAAAAATATTAATGTTAATATAGAAACTTCGGGAGGCTTTATAAAAGAAGTAAAAAACAGTTTAAAGAATCTTAAATTTAGTAACATTAGTATAACAAATTCATCAACCGGAAATTATATGGGGGTAATTGGAAATAATTCAGCAGAACTAGAAAATATTACCTTTGAAGATATTACAATAGATGCTGATAAAAGAAGTTACGTTGCATGTATTGCAAATAGTACAAGTGACAAGATTAATAATATTACACTAAAAAATATTAAAGTAACAGGTGTTAGTTATGTTGCAGGATGTATAACTAATACTAATGAAAAAGATATAACAAATATAACTGCAGATAATGTGACAGTAGTGGCAAGTGGAAATTTTGCAGGTGGTATAATAGGATATACTCGTTGGACAGATTATCATAAGCAACAAGCTATACAATATTTAACGGTTTCAAATTCTAATATAAAAGGAGTAAATTATGTTGGTGGAGTACTTGGCTATGGTAGAGTAAACCATATGGATAGTGTTAATAATGAAATAACTGGAAATAGTTATGTAGGTGGTGTTACTGGATTTGCATATACTGTTAACGGAGATTCTACTACAACTGCTAGTACTATTAAAGGAAGTGGTAATTACATTGGTGGAATCGCTGGTTACCATGATGGTTTAAGCAATGTAAAAGTATGCAATTCTAAAATCTATGGAACAAGTGCAAATAGTATTAGAGTAGGAGGTATAAATGGCGATAGCGGTGCAAACGTAACATATGGTTTAGTAGTAGATAGTATAGTATCTAGTTTAGGAAGCCAAGTAGGTGGAATAAGCGCTTATAGAGGAGCTAGATATTCCGCTGTTATTAATACTACTGTAGAAGGATATTCTGAAGTAGGCGGAATAGTTGGAAGACTAGATGATTATTCATCTACAATTAATGATACATATAGTAATGCAACAGTAATAGCTACAAACCACTCTGCAGGAGGACTGGTAGGATATATAAATAATGAGTTCGATACATCAGTTAGAGGTAGCAGTGTTCAAACTTCTGGAGTGTATGGCTCAAGTGTTTCTGGTATATCTAATGTAGGTGGTCTTATCGGGCGAGTAGACATAGCTGTAGATACAACCAAATATTTTAGCAATTATGTACATGCAAATATAACTGGAGACGAAACAAGTACTTCTTTAGGAATAGCTAGTAACCCTAATTATAATTTGCAGATCAATAAATTATATGTATATAAAAATTCGACTGTTAATGGAGAATTGATTAATGAGAATGATGAAATATTTATACCAACAGAAAACTTTTTAACTATTGCAGATCTAAAGCTTGCTACAACTTATTCAAGTAAAATAGGTTGGTCTACTGGAGTTTGGAATTTTAATACATTAGCAGATAATTGCTATCCAAATTTGAAAAATAATTATTTAGGAGAACAACAGAGTATAAAATTACCAACAACTGAAGAAGATACAGCTAATATACAAACACATTCTGAACAACCAGAACAAACCTTCGAATATGCAGAAAAACAAATAACAACATTTAGTGATTATTCATTAATAGAAGATGAAGAAGGAAATTCTGTAAAAAGAGATACAAAGTTGTACCTAAAAGAAGGAAAACTATATGCGATATCACCTAACTTAGATATGGTACCAGGAAACTTCGTAATAGATAGTTACAATGGAAAAGAATATGAGACAGTACTAGGTACAGATGGAAGGTTATATGACCTAAAAGATAGCCTAACATACCCAGAAGAGTTTAAAAATGAAGATATTACAAGTATTGGAAATAATTTAGATACAGTAGAAAAAGAAGTAGAAGTAACATATGAGAATGGGGATAAGATAAAATTCGATTATCAAACAGGAAAGATTATTTCAGAAGAAAAATTAAGTGAGAATAAAACTGGCTTGATTGAATTTATACAAGATAAATTAAGAACAAAAGAGGAAGTAATAATACCAGATAAACAGGCATATAATAATTCTAAAGAACTTATTAAGAAATTAGAAGATATACCTATAGAGGAAGCGGAAAAAATTAAAGCTGGTAGTGAACAAGAAAACATTAGTAAGCCACAAACAGATGAACAAACATCTAATATTACAAATTCTTCAAATTATGTAACTACATATAATACAACTAGTGATAGCTACGAGATTTATAGTGAAGAAGAATTATTAAATACAACGAAACAGCTAGCAGAGACAGAAAATGAGAAGATAGAAAAGAATGATTTATCAGGCTTTTATTCTGCACAAATATCTAAAGTACCAGAAGAATCTGGTAAAACGACTATATATATAACTATATTAGCTATAATTATAGTTCTTGCAGTATTAATTAGATATAATATACATAAAAATAAGCGAACTAAATAATACTATTATTAAAGGCTCGTTAGCTAGTAGCTAATGGGCCTTATATATTTTTAGTGGGAAACTAACCGTATAGCAGAATTTAGTTTCTTGACATCAAAAATGGAATATAATAAAATTACTAAAATCGGGACATGTAGAGCTCAGTTTTGTAAATGAGTTATAGCAAACTAGGACATATGCAAAATTTAACAAAGAAAGGGGCGTATGATAAAAATCATACGAGATCAAAGATGAAAGTAGAAGATATTATAAAAGCAACTAATGGTAAATTAGTAATAGGTGATTTAAAAAGAGAGTGCGAAAATTTTTGTACAGACACAAGAAAAATTCAAGAAGGCGATGTGTATGTTGGGCTTAAAGGAGAAAAATTTAACGGAAACGAATACTATAAAGAAGCATTAGCAAAGGGGGCTAATGTTGCTATTATTTCAGGAATAAAAATAACTGATGAAGAACTAAAACAATTTAATGATAAAACGATAATAGAAGTAGCAGATTCGCTAGAAGCGTTCGGAGATATTGCTGCATATAAAAGGGAATTATATGATATTCCAGTTGTTCAAATAACAGGGAGTGTTGGCAAGACAAGTACAAGAGATATTGTAGCAAATGTGGTTCGTACACAATATAACACCCTACAAACAGAAGGAAATCAAAATAATGCAGTAGGTCTTCCAACTACTCTTTTAAAGTTAAAAGATCATGAAGCAGTAGTCGTAGAGAGTGGAATGAACCATTTAGGTGAGATAAGGTATTTAGGTAAGATAGCAAAGCCAACGATTGCTGTTATTACAAATATAGGAACAGCTCATATTGGCTTTTTGGGGTCAAGAGAAAATATATTAAAAGCAAAATTAGAGATACTAGAAAACCTAAAACCAACAGGTTATATCGTTATTAATAATGATAACGATATGCTAAATAAATGGGCTAAAGAAGATACAAAATATAAGAAATATACATTTGGTATAGAAGAAGAGGCAGATATAATGGCATATAATATTCAGATTAATAAAGATAATTCTATATACAATGTAAAGATAAATAATAAAGAATATACAGTAAAGGTACCTATAAGTGGTAAACATTTTGTATATAACAGCTTATGTGCTATTGCAGTAGGTAATCTGCTAAAGATAACTCCAGAAAATATTATAAAGGGTATCGAAACTTTTTCTCTAACTAAAAATAGAATGGAAGTAGCTAAGCTTAAAGATAATGTAACTGTAATAAATGATGCATATAATGCAAGTTATGATTCTATGAAAGCAGCGATAGAATATCTACAAAACTTACCAGGAAATAGGAAGCTTGCAGTACTAGGTGATATGTTTGAACTTGGGAAGTTCGCAGAAGAGATCCATCGAAAGGTAGGAATAGAAGTATTTACACATAAAGTGGATGTATTAGTAACAGTTGGGGAGTTAGCTAAATATATTGCAGAGGAAGCAGAATATTTAGGAATGCCAAGAGAGAATATTATAGTTCTAGATACAACGAAAGAAGCTATAGATTATCTAAACAAAAATTTACTAAAAGATGATGTGGTATTATTAAAAGCTGCTCACGGAATGGATTTTGCTAAGATATATGATGGGATAAAGGAGTAAAATATGGAATATAGGGATATAGAAAACGATGTAAAATCAATTTTATCAGAGTATCGTTTTAAACATTCTTTGGGTGTTGTAAAAAAGGCTGTAGAGCTTGCAAAAATTTATGGAGTTGATGAAGAAGTTACTAAAAAAGTGGGAATAGCACATGATATAGCAAAAGAAATGACAGCTGAAGAAATGCTAGAATATTCGAGGACTAATAATATAGAAGTAGATGAAATAGAAAATCTAAAACCATCGCTTTTACACGGAAAGATAGGAGCTGATATCGCAACTAAAAAATATGGCTTTACAGAAGATATGGTAAATGCCATAAAGTGGCACACAACAGGAAGAAAAAATATGAGTATGTTAGAAAAGATTATATATGTAGCAGATAAGACCGAGGAAAATAGAAAAGGGAAAAGATTCAATCTAGAAAAAAGTAGGGAATTATCTGTTAAAGATATAGATGAGACAATTATATTTTTAATTAATGAATTTATAGAATACCATATAAATTGTAATGGCATAATTCATCCAGAAACTATAAATGCTAGAAATGATTTATTGTTAAACAAATGTGACTAAAACATATTAATAAAATTGAAAAAACCTATTTTAAAATGAGTTTATATGTGATATAATGTTGGCACCATGAATGTGGAGGATGTTAAATGATTTTCAAAGACTATTACAAAATACTTAATTTAGAATCTAGTAAGATAACTCCTCAAGAACTAAAAATAGCCTATAGGGAAGCTGCAAAGAAGTATCATCCAGATATTAATATTAACGACCAATTTGCAGAGGAACGATTTAAAGATATAAATGAAGCATATAGGGTGTTATCAAATTCTACTTCTAAACGAAAGTATGACAGAATATGGAATAATAACGTGGGAAAAAAGAAGAAGTATGAAGAAAGCCAAAGAAAGAATGGTTCAAAATTTTCCGAATTTTTCACAATGTTTTTTGGAAATATTGTCGGTGAAGAAGAAAAAATCGACAATAAAGTGAAGAAAAAAATTCCTATAAGGGGAGAGAATGTAGAAACTGAGATTAATATGTCTATAGAAGAAACATATTATGGCTCAGAAAAGAAGATTTCTCTTAGGACTCTAAAAGGGAAGATGAAGACTTTTGTAGTAAAAGTCCCAGCAGGTATTAGGAATCAAGAAAAGATTAGATTGATTGGCCAAGGAAAAGCTGGAATAAATGGTGGTAAAAACGGAGATTTATTTATAAAAGTAAATATTCAAAATAGCAAAAGGTTTAGATTAGAAGGAATAGATTTATACACAGACCTACGATTAACCCCATGGGAGGCTGCCTTAGGCACAAGAGCTACTATAGATACAATAGATGACACTGCTTCTGTTTATGTACCAAAAGGAATTGAAAGTGGCGAAAAAGTTAGGATTCAAGGAAAAGGGTACAAAGATGGAAAAGGTGGAAGAGGAGACCTAATAGCTGAAGTTAAAATATTAGTACCAAAAGAATTAACAGCAAAGGAAGAAGAGTTATACAAGGAATTAGAGCAAGTATCAAACTTTAATCCAAGGAAAAAGACAAATTAACATAATAACTTGAAATTGGTTGACAAAAACTTACAAATTAGGTATAATTAAACATAGTAGTGTTACAAAAGACAAACTATGTATATAGAAAATCGTAGAAGTGTGGGGTGTATAAGTTATGTACAGTTGGGAAGGAAAACATTTTAGTATAATGGATCCAAATAACGTAAGTACAGTAGTATATCAAATAAATGAAACGTTAAAAGAAGATTTAAAAAATTCACCAAAATATACTGTAACAAGATTGGACTTTACAGAAGAAATGTATGGTGACAAAAAGAAGAAAACATTTTATGTTGATGATCCTTCTGATGACAAAGACGAACTTGTTATACTATCATTTGGTAAAGATAGAGTAGTAATAAATATGGCAATACTACAAGGTGATAAAATAACCATTTCTAAAAAGCCAACGCCATTAAAATTTAATACTCTTTATTCAGACACGGAAAAAGAATATAAAGAATTTAAGTACACACCAAGTTTTAAAAGACAAATTTCAATTATAGATCCAGAAACAACAGAAGAAATAAAGCCTACAGTTTATTTTGACGAAGAGGCTAACGAAGTTAGAGGTAAATGTAAACTAAAAGCAAATAAACCTTATTTTGCTTTCGAAATTAAAGATAAAAAAGATTAAAGGAGAGGGGAGTTCTAATGAACAAAACAGATAATTTATCTGAAAAATCTTGTAATTCACTAGTATTCGAGGATGAAGCAAAAGTATTAACTTTTGCATGTATTACTACAGATAATGTAAAAGATTTTCCTTTATTATTAGGAGAAGTGGAAACAAATAGAGTTGTAGCACCAGAAAATGCAACAGAAGCTAAGCAACTTGCAGCAAACGCAGAAAAACTAAGAAAACAAGGTTGTAAAGTGTCTACAAAGGATGTTGCAGAAACAAGACTAAGAAGAGGAAGAAGTGTAACAAAACAAAAACTAGAAGCTAAAACTAATGATGCTAAAACAGAAGGTTCTTCAAGATAATATCACAAAAGATAGGGATGAAATAAATGAATTATAAGTTACAGGGTATGTTAGAAAATGGCAAAAAGAAAATAATAATATTTGCAATATTATGGTTAGTAATTATAATCCTAGGAGTTGCTCCATTTTCTGCTTCTGCTACAGAGGCAGTGCAATCAGGTGCATTTAATTTCGAAATTTTTTTCGAGCAATTAGGAAAATATATCACTAGCCCTTTTTCTAGTTTTGGAGTTGTATTTGGAGCTACATATATAGGAACATTTGGTAAGAGTATTCTATATTTTACAATATTCTATTTAGCAGCTGTAATAGTTGGATTACTAAAAGCAGCACCTAAAAATGAATATACAGATATAGAGCATGGTTCTAGTGGATGGGCAGAACATGGCGAGCAATATAAAGTTTTAAGCAAAAAAAGTGGTATTGTACTAGCAGAAGATAATTATTTACCATTAAATAAAATGGGAAATATAAACGTGTTGGTTGTTGGACGGTTCAGGTTCTGGTAAATCTGCATCATATTCTATACCAAACGCACACCAATGTTTAGGTTCATACATATTTACAGATCCAAAAGGAGAATTATACGATAGAACAGCAGGATATTTAAAATCTAAAGGTTATAAAGTAAGAGTATTAAATTTAGTTAATCCAGAGTGTAGTGATGGGTATAACCCATTAGCACATATAAGAAATGAAATAGATGTTGATATTATTGCAAATACCATCGTTAAAGGACAAAGCGGGGAAAAAGCATCAGACCCATTCTGGGATGATATGGCAGAAATCTTATTAAAAGCTTTAATTTGGTATTTAATATCAACAAGACCACCAGAAGAGCAAAACTTAGCAAGCTGTGCAGAGCTTGTAAGGGCTGCAAATGATAGTGGTGGGGGGAGGTTTTTGGGGGGTT
>ERZ780132.239-NODE-239-length-17210-cov-4.44961_pt1 | contig 17210 bp, 9 predicted proteins | sample MGYA00511569_ERZ780132 | MGnify/ENA primary metagenome ERZ780132 (study PRJEB29588, sample SAMEA2155030) | human gut metagenome | biome: human gut; feature: human-associated habitat; material: faeces | place: Denmark | collected 2008/2010 ... | reverse complement strand
AAGCGGGTTTAACGTTGGGCATTACTATCTGCCAGCAGATTCTGATGTGGCTTGCGCCGTCCAGCTTTGCGGCCTCTATCATACTGTCGGGCAGCTGTCCCATGAACTGACGCATAAGGAACAGTCCCATAGGCGTTGCGATGTACGGCAGAATGATTGCAAAGTATGTATCGATCATACCAAGTGTTGCCATTACCATGTACTGCATGATGTAAAGTACGGTAGATGTGAACAGAAGGGCAACCTCGATTATCTTGTTGAGCGCCTTCGCACCGGGGAATGCAACCTTTGAAAGCGCATATGCCGCCGATGACGAGAATAAAAGCTGTGCAACTGTAACTACTACAGCTACAAATACAGAGTTGAAAATGTATCTTGAGAACGGTACCCACATGTTGGATGCCGTAGCAAGCAGATCAGCAAAGTTCTGATCCGTGATGTTCTGTACATATAGTCTGGGCGGGAAGAGGAACAGCTCCTCAACAGGCTTCAGTGACTGTATAACAGAAAGATAAATGGGGAAGATCATGAACAGACCCAGCAGAGCGAGCACTACAAATATGAAAATGTCGCCGCCCAGAGAACCGCCATATCTTTTTCTTCTCCTCTTAGTTATTTTCATAACTGCCTTCCTTTCTTAGAGAGAAATTCATAATGTGAGATCCTCCGATCAGTCAAGGTACTTGCCGAGTACCTTCTTGATACCCCAGTTGGCAAGCAGCATTACTGCGAACAATACGAAGCATATAGCCGATGAGTAACCCATCTCATAACGTATTGAACCGTAGTCATAAGCGTGTGTCATGATCGTGTGTGCCGCATAGTCTGTTGAAGGGAATGCGGTAAGGAAACGACCTACATCACCGGCTGTGAAGGAAGCGGTGATCTGCATAACCGCTGCGAACAGCAGCTGGGGGCCCATTGCAGGCACCGTAACGAGCAGTAACTGCTGTGTACGGTTCTTGATGCCTTCGATAGCACCCGCCTCGTATCTGTCCTTCGGTATACCCTGAAGACCTGCACGAAGCGCAAGGAATCCGGCACCCAGCGACATCCACAGCTGAACGACAATTACAACACCCATGATGTAGTTTGCGTCTGTCAGCCACTGACGTGCGCTGTTTATGATACCGAGGTCAAGCAGATAAGAGTTTGCTATACCGTATGTATCGCCCGAGAATATGAGCTGCCATGTGGTATAGATGTTACCTGCCAGAGTCGGCGCATAGAAGATAAATGTGAACATTGTCTTTAATGCTCTGGGCATTTCGTTGATAAGCCATGCCAGTATAAAGCACATGATATAGCTTAACGGACCTGTTATAATTGCGAATACGAGCGTATTCTGTATCGCCTTTAAGAAGACCTCGTCCTCAAGTATCAGCGAATAGAAATTGCTCAGTCCCACAAACTGGGGGAACTGTACCATGTTGAAGTTCGTAAAGCCCATAGGCAACGAAAGCAACACCGGTATGATCGTAAAGATCGTAAAGAGTATGAAGTAGGGCGCAAGAAGTATATATACGCTTGCGTTCTTCTTCATCTCACGCAGTGTATATCTGAACTTGCTGTCTTCAATATACTGCGGCTTTTCTCTGTTAAACAAACCGATAACCTCCTCTATAATTCAGCAAAGCCTGTGAGGGCGAAAAGCCCTCACCGCTTTTCAAGATCATTTTTTGACGGACGATAATTCCTGATACTTTCTTACGATCTCAGACTTAATCTGATCGTTGTAGCTCATAAGCGTGTATCTGGGGTTACCTGCATCGTTAACAACCATTCTGAATGCGTTGTTGATGTGTCTTGTTACTGCATAGGATGCGGGAATGATCGGTACTTCTCTGAGGTAGCTCTGCTGTGATGAGATTTTCTCATACTCGGCAGTTGACCAGGGGAGCTGTTCAAGAGCTTCTACGTTTGCTGTATCGAAACGTCCCATGGGACCCATAAGAGCTTCGATCTGCTTACCATAGTCAACCTGAATATCCGTACTTGTGAACCACTTTACGAAATCCCAGGCTGCAGCCTGATTTGAAACCTTGTTGAATATTACCGCACCGCTGCCTGCTGAGTTTGCAGCGTGATTTATTGTTCCGTCTGCCTGCTTTGTTCCGGGTACCAGTGTGAAGTCCCACAGACCCTTTATCTCGGGTGCTGCAACTGACAGCTGGTTGTAGAACGTATAAGGCTGAATAACGAGGGGCATCTCACCTGTTCTGAAACGTGAGAATGCGTCGAATGTCTGATCAAAACTGAATACCGTGTAGAACTTTGTCCACTGCTCAAATACTCTGATAGAATCCTGAGTCATGAAGTTCGTGAGGTTTACGTTCTTTATGTCGGTAGTCTTCATGCTGTTGTAGTCCGTTGTGTAAAGGTCCTCGTTGTAGATGTCCTGACCTGTCTGGAGCATCAGCATAATGAATGTGTTACCTGAGTCGAACGTGTTCGATGAAACGTTCTGAGGAAGTATAAGACCTACGTCAAGGTACTTTCTCTGTAATGTCGGGAGCATATCTGTGAGCTGATCCCATGTTTCGGGAGGATTCTCATATCCAAGCTCCTCAAGTACGTCTGTTCTGTAGAACAGCATCGGGAATGTCTGTGAAACGGGGAGACCGTAAACGCCTGTCGATACACCGTCGTTATACTCGTACAGTGTCATTGCGTCCTTCGCAAATCTCTTTGTTACCGTCTCATAATCCTTGAACTGCGTCATATCAACGAGCAGTCCTCTTGCGGCAAGCTGTATCGGGAAGTCGCCGCCGATGAACAGTGCGATTTCAGGACCCTTGCCTGCGAGCGTTGCTTCAAGTACAGAGCCTTGTACAAGGTTGACTGAAGCCTGTGTTCCGTTATAGTCGGGATTCGAGTTGAACTTGTTGTCAACAAGGTTCTTTACAACGGTTGCCTGGTCACGGGCAAGTGATACCCATACGTCGAGCGATGTTGCGCTTGAATCCGAAAGGTTCGTATAATCCTCGAAGAACGAACCGATAAATGCATTGAAGCCGAATGCAAGTTCACCGAAGAAGTTGCCGTACGGTGACGCAAAATCCTCGTGGCAGGTTGCCAACTCTATGTAGTCAAGCTCAAGAGGCTGACCACGGTAGTCACGCATCCACGCCGATATAGACGAGATGCTGTCCTTGATACTGCTTGCCATTATCGGAATATCCTCAGGGCTCTTTATACATCTTTCAAGGTAGATACACATTGTTTCAAGTGCCGATGCCTCAGAACCCTTCTTTGTAAGGCTCTCGATGCTTGCCTTCTCCGCACGCAGAGAATCAACTATTCTCCGGAATGCGTCCTGAATACCGGGTATCTTCCTTTCTACAAAGTAATCCTTGTATTCATCGGGGGAGGGACCCGTTATCATAAGTATTCTTCTGTAGTACTGGTTAAGTTCAAGTACAAGGTCATCAAGTCTCTGCATAACCTCGCCGATTGAACCGGGTATAGCCTCAAGCGTAAGTTCATGCTCCTCGCCCGCCGTCAGATAAACGTAAATATCGTTGCCGTTCTCATCCTGGGGAGTGAGGTTGTACCAATCCGGAGAATAGATGAACTTAACATCGTCAAGTTCCTTACATGGAACCTTTCCGTCAATGTAGATTCTTCTGTTTGAGAAGAAGCCTCTCATCTGATTCTGTCTTGCCTTGAAGTTGAAGCGGTAATAACCGTCGTTTTCAACCTTGAACTTATAGGTGATTGCCTGCGTTGCCTTGCTCCACGTTGCCTGACCGATAGTATTGTAACGCTGCTTGGTCGGGTGGTTGGGATTTGTCATGTAGGTCGTTCTGTCGTAAGTAGCATATAATGTCGATGCTGTCTTGTATTCAGACTCCTCAGCCTGAAGGAAGATGGTGTTCGTTCCCAGCTCCTCGTTCTTTGAAGAAAGTGCGGGAGTGTTCTGAAGCTCATCATCTGTGGGCTTGATTGAATCATAGCTTACAAGTTCATCGTAGTTCTTGAACGTAAACGAATGGAAAACACCGTAGGTTCTGATACCCTCAAGTGTCATTGTGTGCTTGCCTTTTTCAAGATAGAAATAGTAAGGCTCGTTGTAAAGACCTTCCTTGTCCTTGATAGGATACTTTATCCAGCAATCATAGGTTACCTGTCCGGGACGAAGATCGTTGTCCTTGCTGTCACGGGTTATCTCTCCCTCGTCCTTCCAGTAACGGTCGAGCGTGATGTCCTGTGCCGCTGTGAAAGGATATTCGCCGTCTATCTTAAGACCTATGTCAAGAACGGTATTCTTTGATTCATTGCCCTCGATAGGATAATAGATAGTCTCAAGATTGTAAAGACCCGTTTCCTCGACATTGAACTCATATGTAAGCGTGAGCTTGTCGCTCTTCCACTTTATCGTTGAGTAGTGATCTGTCTTGAGATCGGTATCTTCTGCGAGGAATGCCTTGATTCCGTTGTAGCCGTCGCCTGATTTTTGAGTGATCTCCTCAAGTGCAGGCATTATGGCTGCAGCCTGCTCGGCTGTCATCTCCGATACGTTGTTGACGAAGGATGTGCCGTCTATCGTACCTTCCTTGTAGTCGGTAGCATAGATAGTGATTTCCTTCTTGGGCTTTGCGGCGTCCTTATGACTATTGTAATAAGTGCTGTACTTGCCCTCCATACCGGTGATTGTGATTCCGCTCACTGAGCTATCGGTTGTGCTTTCCTCGGATTGTCCGGCAGAAGTATCTGTTGTCGCTTCTGCACTGACTGCGGTTGATGTAAGTGACAATGAGGATACGAGTGTCGCACATGACAATATACCCGCTAATGTTCTTTTCATCCTGCTGACTTTTGTTGCCACAGTAATAATCCACCTTTCTGATAGTTGTCGTTTATGTTCAATCGAAAATATGCTAATTTCGACGAGTTAAGGAATTTATCCGTGCATATTGTACTCTGAGTTGTAAACGGAAATTTTACCGTCCTCAAGCTCAACACGCACTTTATCTCCGCCCCTTATACCCAGAGCCTCGAGATATTCTTTTGGTATCTGGAGTCTGCCTGCCCTGTCAAGAACAACAAGCTCCTCTTGATCTGAGCCGCTTTGCTGCATGAGCTTTTCATGCTCCGCCCTTTGCTGCTCGCTCATCTTTTCGAGTTCCCCGAATGAGAGGATCTCGGTTTTCTTTCTCAGCATCTCGCTCGATGTACGACCGTCACGGATAGCAACAACACGGTCGATCGACTTCGACAGATTTGTATCGTGTGTTACTATTATAATGGTAACGCCTGTCTGACGGTTTAGCTGTTTGAAAACATCAAGCACCATCGCCGCTGTCTTGGTATCGACCGCACCCGTAGGTTCGTCCGCAAGGAGCAGGCTGGGATTGTTTGAAAGCGCTATGGCGATTGCCACTCGTTGCTGCTCACCGCCCGAAAGCTGACCGAGTACCGAGTTCTTTCTCGCTGAAAGTCCTACCATGTCGAGCAGTTCCTCCGCTCTCTCCCTTCGGTTCTTGTGTCCCGAAAGTAAAAGCGGCATTTCAACGTTCTGTATCGCCGTAAGATACGGTATAAGGTTTCTGGCGTTGTTCTGCCACACGAAACCGACCGTTTCTCTCTTATATTTTATAAGATCCTTTTCATCAAATTTAAGAAGATCCTTACCGTCAACGTAAAGACTTCCCGCCGACGGCTTATCGAGCGCACCGAGCATATTCAGAAGCGTTGATTTACCGCTTCCGCTCGCACCGACGATACCCATCAGCTCTCCACGCTCAACCGTGAGATCAAGCCCCTGTAAAGCCATAACCTCAACATCGGTCGTCTTATATATCTTGACAAGGTTCTCACATTGCACCATCACATTTTCGGGCGGTGCAAGCATCATTCTATGAGGCATCACTCCACCTGCTTTCTGACGTCTGTAATGCGTCCGTCATCAAGTGTATAAACCACGTCGCACTGCTCCATCATCGCAGTGTCGTGCGTTGTCATCACTATTGTAAGCCCGTCCGTATGTACAAGCTCTTTAAACAGATTCATAACCGCAAGTCCCGTAGGCATATCAAGTGCCGCAGTAGGCTCATCCGCAAATATCAGCTTCGGCTTGTGCGAGATCGCCCTCGCTATCGCCACTCTCTGCTGCTCACCGCCCGAAAGCTCTCCGGGTCTGTGGTGCATACGCTTTTCAAGCCCCACTCTTACAAGGCATTCCTTCGCCCGCTTTACGCGTTCCGCATAAGGCATACCCACAAGCCGCATCGCAAACTCAACGTTCTCATACGCCGTCATTGTCGGTATAAGCGCTACAGACTGGAAAACAAACGACATATCGTTTCTTCTCAGCTTATCCATCTCCTTGTCGGAAAGACCCGTTATCTTCTTCCCGTCAAAGTAGACATCACCGCCTGTAGGACGGTCAAGTGCTCCGAGTATATTTATCAGCGTGGTCTTGCCCGAGCCGGATCTGCCTCTCAGCACGACCAGCTTGTTCTTTTCAACATCGAGATTTATATCCTTCAAAGCGTCAACAGTGGTATTATCGTTTATTTTAAAGCTTCTGGAGATATTCTCCGCTCTTAAAATCGTTTCCATAGGCAGTTTTGATCCTCAAAAAAGTCCGTAAGCTACGTTTGCCCTGCAAATTGTTTCATCTGCTTTTTGTACCAAATGCACAATTGTATTATTCGTTTTCGGCTGTAAACACGCCGTATTTAGAAATAATGTACAAAACAGCACAATGGTCTATAACGTAGTAATTATACCAAATTATCACCTTACTGTCAAGGTTCATAAAAGAACTTTCACATTTCTCAAATGATTTTGATTTTCTGTACAAATCACTTTTGTGCTTGTCTAACAGTTACAAACTTCACACGCAAATTTTGTGCATATTGCCGAATTTGAATTTTACCTGCACAATATCTTGATTTTTCGGGCGTCTTATGTGCTATTTTTGGTGTAAACGATTTCCACATTGAAAATTCTTATAACTTAATTTAGCTAATTCCTTAATTTGCTTAATCAAACTTTGTTGAATATGCACAAATATTTTCGGCGATTTTTTTAGTTAATCATTCCGGATATTACTTAATTTTTGTGTGTAATTCATGTAAACGCTTCGATTTGTTCACTTAGCTCCATCCACTCGGCAGTAAGTGCCTCCTCTTTTTCCTTCAGCGCCTCTATTTCCTGTGCAAGCGCACTCGTTTTTTCATAGTCGGTCGCTATCTCCGGCTGTGACATCTGCTGTGCCAGCTCCGCCGTTTTCAGCCCGATCTCATCTATCGCCCGCTCGCAACGCTTCAGCGCACCGCTGAGTTTTCTGAGCGTGCTTTCACGCTCCTTGCGCTCCTTGTAGTCGTTCTTCTTGCCTTCAGCCGCCTTTACCTGTACCGCCTGCTCGGACTGTGCCTTCGCTTCCTTGAGTTCGATATACCTGTCATAGTTTCCGTCTATGTTTACAGTACCCGTCTTTCCGAGCCACACTATTCTGTCGGCCAGCTTGTTGATAAGGTATCTGTCGTGCGACACGATAAGAAGCGTTCCGCCGTAGCTTGCCAGTGCATTTTCCAGAGCCTCTCTCGAATGTATGTCCAGATGGTTTGTAGGCTCGTCGAGCAGCAGCATATTCGCCTTGCTCAGCATCAGCTTAAGGAGCGACACCCTTGCCTTTTCTCCTCCGCTGAGCTTGCCCACATTCTTGAACACATCATCGCCCTTGAACAAAAACTGCGCCAGTGCAGAGCGCACCTGCGTCTGCGTCATTCCGGGATACCTGTCCCACACCTCGTCTATCACTGTCTTTGACGGGTCTAGATCCGTCTGCGCCTGATCATAATATCCAAATTGTATATTGTTGCCGAATTTATACTCTCCGCTATCCGCCTGATATTCCCCTGTAAGTATTTTCAGAAGCGTAGTCTTTCCACAGCCGTTCTCACCTAATATAAATGTTGTCGTGTTCTTCTTTATATCAAGTTCTGCATTTGTGAAAACCGCCGTCCCGTCAAACGATTTCGACAGGCCCTTTGCGATAAGCACATCGTTTGCGCCGCCTTCCTTCGCCCTGAACGTGAACTTTATAGCCTCCGGCAGATCCTCCGGCTTTTCGAGCGTTTCCTTCAGCCTGTCCGCCTGCTTCTGCTTTGATGCCGCCGTGATGAAGTTATGCTCCTGCCCCCACCGCTTCTGTTGCTCTACAATGCCTTCGATACGGTTTATTTCCTTTACCGTCCTGTCGTACACTCTCTGCTGAGCCTCTCTCGCCTCGGACTTCAGCTCAAGATAGCGTGTATAGTTGCCCTTATATTCACGAAGCGTCTTGTTTTCCATTTCAAAAGTCGTGTCGGTGACTTTGTCAAGAAAATAACGGTCGTGCGATATTACGATATATGCGCCCTTATATTCCGTAAGGAACTTTTCGAGCCATTCGCAGGCGGTTATATCAAGGTGGTTCGTAGGCTCGTCAAGAAGCAGTATATTACTCCCCGAAAGAAGCAGCTTCGCAAGCTGTGCCTTGCTTTTCTGACCACCGCTCATTACACTTATCGGCTTACCGAAATCCTCTTCCGAAAAGCCCAGACCGACAAGCGCCGAGCAAGTCATTGATTTATAGGTAAGTCCGCCCTCACGCTCAAATCTTTCCTGCAGCTGCATCTGCCTTGACAGCGTCTGCTCACTGTGGTCGCCCGTATCTATCGCAACCGCTATATCCGCAAGCTCGTTTTCAGCGTCGATAAGCGGACGGAATATCTCCAGTACCTCGTCATATAGAGTGATATTATCGTCACGGATAACATACTGCTCCATACAGCCGATCTTTATCCCCGCCGCCTTGCTTATACCGCCTGTTTCAGCCTCCTGCCTGCCGTTTATAACGTGCATCAGCGTGGTTTTTCCGCACCCGTTTACACCTACAAGTCCGGCTCTGCCGTTTTCTTCAAGCCGAAAATTCACATCGTGAAACAGCGTTTCACCGCCGAAGGACACCGAAATATCATTACCGGATAATACTATCATACCGCATTGTCCTTTCCGAAAAATAACGGTCAGAGTATTTCCTGCTCTGACCGCATATCTTTGTACTTTTCTTTATACTGCGTTTACTTCTTTAAATTTTCGGGCTTGTACTTGACGAGTGCATCATTGTTCAGATCAAGCGCATAGTCCTTAGCCGTCTCGTTGAGCATAGCCTTGTAGTCGTCGTCCTTCATAACGTGAAGCACGTTGCTGTGATTCTCCGTGAGCCAGTCCTCACGTTCCTTTATATCACGGCGTACTACCGCATAGTAAACGCTGTCGTCCTCGTAAACTCCGCCCTTGTCTGTATCAAGCTCAAACGCCCACTTTATAAACTCCTCGCTCGGTGAAGTATCCGTCTTGCCGAGCAGGAATTCGTGGTCATGCTCCTCTTCTTTACTTCCCGATGTTCCGCTGCTCGTTGTATCGTCCGATGCGGTTTCGCTTGTCGAAGAAGTTACAGATGATGCCGCAGATGAATTGCCCGAGTTGCTCTCGGCTTCAGCCTCAGCCTTTTCCTTTGCCACAAGATCCTGATACTCGTGATATACCTTATCGTAGTCCTCGCCGGCAAGCAGTCTGTCAACATAGCCCTGAGCCTGTTCCTTCTTTGCCTTCTTGCCCTCGTCGGTCGTTATCTTGTCGCCGTTGCCCTCTTTAAGAGAAACCTGTATTATCTGGAATCTGCCGTAATTGTCATAGAAATAAGTAGCTATATCCTTTTCGTCTGTTGCGGATATGCCGTTTTTCTCATAGTAAGCGTCAAATACCTTCTCGCTCATCTTGTTTACAAGCTGAACAGCCTCGTATGACTTCTTGCTTATTCCGCCTGCCTCATAGTTCTGACCGTAGGTTTTTCCTGTGCTGTAGCCGTAATATGAGATTTCCGTATCCCACATCTTCTTTACAGAGGTCTTTACGGTTTCCTCTTCCTCGTCTGTGAGTGAAAGGTTCAGTTCCTTGAACTTGTTCTGGATAGCAACATACTGCTTTACCTGCTCTAATGTACGGTCCTGAACATACTGTGAGAACGTCTTGTCCTGTACATTGTAGTTATAGTAGCTGAAATTCTCTATCTTTGATGCGCTTGTTCCCATAGCCTTAAGCTGATCGTCAACCTCCTGCTGAGCCTCGCCTATAGCCGTCTGCTCATAAAGAAGATATATGCCCGCATTTATGGTCTGATTGTCAACCGAGCCTATAGTCGATACATCCGCACAGCCTGCAACGCTTAATGTGATTGCCACGGCGCATATTGCCGCTGCCAGCTTTTTAAAATATTTCATTGCTTTTCTCCTTACTGTTTATAAGGGGCTGTGCCCCGATTATTTCTGCAAATTCCGCCGTTATCTTAATGTAACGCCTATATTCTCAAGTGCCTTAAGCACCTTTGCAACAACTGCGTCCGCCTCATCATCTGTCAGAGTAGCGTCTTTCTTTCTGAGTATCAGCTTGTATGAAAGGCTCTTCATACCTGCAGGTACCTGCTCGCCCTTGTACATATCGAACAGACGTACAGCCTCAAGATGCTTTGCGGTCTTTTCGATTACCGCAACTATATCTCCGCTCGGCACGTCCTCGTTGCACACAAGGCTCAGATCCCTGTATGTTGAGGGGAACTTGGGCAGTGCGGTGTACTTTACATCGCCGTTGGCATTATTGAACATTACCTCCATGCTGAGCGTAGCACAGTAAACCTCTGTATTTACACCGAAATTAGCCGCAGCCTCCGGATGAAGCTGACCGACATAGCCGATAAGCTCGCCGTTTACAGTGACCTTTGCGCATCTTCCGGGGTGGAATGTCGGATTGTTCTTTTCAGCCGTGTATACGACATTCTTCAGTCCGAGTTTTGCCATAACTTCCTCGGCAACGCCCTTTGCCGTGAAGAAATCCTCGCCGTTTCCGTAAAGCGCATAGCACAGAACATCTCTTTCAACAGGGAGCTGATTCTCACCTGTCGGGAAATACTCTCTTGCTATCTCGAAGAATCTGCCCTCAAGGTTTCTGTTGCTCCAGTTCCTTCTTACAACCTCCATCATTGATGTAAGCGCAGAAGTACGCATTACGCTTGTATCCTCGCCGAGCGGACGTCTTAACACAACGCTCTTTCTTGACTTCTCGTCCATACGCAGAAGCTCATAGTCCTTAGGCGAAATAAAGCTGTAGGTCATTACCTCGTAGAATCCGAGTGCCAGTGCAAGTGAAATTACCTTGTCCTCGAATATCTGTTCGGGCGTTCTCTTGCCCTGTGATGACAGCTTCGGTATAGTCGAGGGGATTCTGTTGTAGCCGTATATACGGGCAACCTCCTCCGCAACATCGCACGCACGGTGCATATCTATACGGGTAGGCGGAACGATTATCTCGCCGTTTTCATAGCCGAAGCCGAGCTTCTTTAAAATCTCTATCTGCTCGTTCTCGCTTATATCCGAGCCTAAATGCTCGTTCACCCACTTATAGTCGTGCTTTAATCTTTCGGGAACATACTCGCTGTGGTTCTCGTCAATGATAGTATTCACTACCTCGCCGCAGCCCAGCATCTCGATAAGCTGTAATGCTCTCTTGAGCGCCTTTTCTGCGTTTACCGGGTTAAGACCCTTTTCAAAACGTGAGCTTGCCTCGGTACGCTCGCCTATCTTTCTTGCTGTACGTCTTACCGATACGCCGTCAAAGCAGGCAGCCTCAAATACGACAGTAGTCGTATCCTCCATGATACCGCTATGCTCGCCGCCCATAACGCCGGCTATGGCGATAGGCTTCTTTCCGTCTGCGATTATCAGCATTTCGGGAGTCAGCTTTACAGGCTCTGCCATTTCGTCAAGCAGCTTTAATGTTTCTCCCTCTTTTGCGTTTCTTACAACTATCCTGTTGTCCTCGACATATCTTAAATCGAATGCGTGCATCGGGTGACCGTATTCAAGCATTACGAAGTTCGTTATATCAACAAGGTTGTTGATAGGTCTTACTCCGCTCGCTCTCAGCCTTCTTGCCATCCACTTGGGCGAAGGTCCTATCTTTACGTTCTTTACAAGCGCCGCCATATAGCGTGAGCAGAGCTTTGTATTTTCAACGCTTACGCTGATTTCCTTTGTAATATCCCCGTCAACGCCCTTGAATGAAGGCTCGGTGTAGTTCATAGGAATATCAAACGTTGCGCTTGCCTCCTGTGCAAGTCCGAGTACGGAAAGACAGTCGGGGCGGTTGTTCGTTATCTCAAACTCTACTATAGTATCGTCTGTCTGTAAAGCCTCGCATATATCCATACCCATTCTGAAAGAATCAACATCGGGATCGTTATTCAGTATAAGTATTCCGTCATCCGCTACGGGATAGTCAAAATCATCCTTTGTAAGACCAAGCTCCGCATAAGAGCACATCATACCGTTGCTTGCAACGCCTCTCAGCTTGCCCTTTGTGATCTTTGTTCCGTCTGCGATCGTACTGTTGTGCATACAAGCGGGAACTATAGCCCCCTCAAACAGATTCTGCGCCGCAGTAACTATCTGCACAGGCTCTTCTCTGCCTGCGTCAAGCTGGCATATCCACAGCTTTTCGCTGTCGGGGTGACGCTCCAGCTTCAGCACCTTTGCAACTACCACGTTATTTATAGGATCGGACATCTTGTGATAGGTTTCACCCTTTGACCCGCTCATCGTCATATCCGCTACGAATTCCTTTATTGGCATATCGGCTTTAACATAGTCGTTAAGCCATCTCATTGATAAATCCACGTTAATATCTCCTTTTACGATTCCTATCGGTATTTCTGAATTCTCTTATCTGAACTGTGCGAGGAAACGCTGATCGTTCTCGTACAGCAGACGCATATCGTCTATGTTGTATCTCATCATAGCAATACGCTCAAGTCCTATACCGAAAGCGAAACCGCTGTATTCTTCGGGATCTATTCCGCAGTTGATAAGTACCTGCGGATGAACGATGCCTGAACCGAGCATCTCTATCCAGCCTTCGCCCTTGCAGAGCGGACAGCCCTTGCCTCCGCACTTGAAGCACTGTAAGTCAACCTCGGCTGACGGCTCTGTATACGGGAAGTGGTGAGGACGGAAGCGGAGCTTTACCTCGTCGCCGTAAAGACGCTTAGCAAACGTTTCAAGCGTACCCTTAAGATCGCCGAATGTGATATTCTTATCTATTACAAGACCTTCGCACTGGTGGAAAATAGGCGAGTGCGTGCCGTCAACAGCATCGGGACGATAAACACGTCCGGGGCTTATGATAGCTATAGGAGGCTTGTTTTTAAGCATTGTTCTTATCTGCACGGAAGATGTCTGTGTACGCAGAAGGATTTCATCAGTAATATAGAATGTATCCTGCTCATCTCTTGCAGGGTGACCGTCCTCTGTTAAAAGCATATCGAAAACGTACTTTGTTTCCTCGACCTCAGGACCGTCTACTACAGTGTATCCCATTCCTCTGAATATTTCCTTCAGTTCGTCAAGAACTATATTCAGCGGATGACGTACTCCCATCGCCTGCTGTTTTCCGGGCATGGTAACGTCCAGCGTTTCCTTCTTTAATTTCTGCTCCATAAGCGCAGATTTAAGCTGTGCCTGCTTCTGTGCAATAAAGCCCTCAAGCGACTGTCTTACATCGTTTGCAAGCTGACCCATAACAGGTCTTTCCTCAGCGGACAGCTTACCCATGCTCTTGAGTATAGCTGTAAGCTCGCCCTTCTTGCCAAGGTACTTTACTCTCAGCTCATCAAGCTGCTTAACGTCAACGCAGTCACCGATAGTTTTCAGCGCCTGCTCCTTTATATTCTGTAACTGTTCTTTCATACCTTTATTCTTTCCTCGTTATTTATTATCCTGTATTTGATCTCGCCGTCAGGCAAAGACGATGGAACCGAATCGTTCCACTGATAACACGACCTTTCACGCATTTTTCCTGCGTCGGTTAATTATAATATGGTTATGTAATATGGCTTTTTATGGAAATTAAAATCAAAGCCTATGCCTACACGATAGACATTATAACAGAAATCCGATACTTTTGCAAGTGTAATAACGCAGTTTTCGGTAAATTTCGCATTATTTTCACCCGCACCAACCCTTCCAAACCCGCCGCAAAACAAAACAGGCACCGTCTGCACAATGCCTGCGATGCCTGTCATATATTTACGATTATTTCCTTGTAGCCGCCTTAAGACCGGAATACTCGCTGAACTCGGTCGTACTTCCCGTCTTTCTGAACGCCTTTATTCTGAACGAATAAGTCGTATTTCTCGCCAGTCCCTTCACGGTAAACCTGAGTGTTGTGTTATTCTTGGTGGTGGCGATAGCCGTCCACTTACCGCCTCTGTAGATCTCAATGATATATCCCGTAGCCTTAGCATTCTTGTTCCACGAAAGCTCAACCGCACTTGTTGTAGTGCCGGTCACTCTGAACGATGCTACCTTCGCTATTCTCGTCTTAGCCGCAAGTCTTGTATACTCACTGTATATCGTCTTGCCTGCCGCAGTTTTATACGCTCTTACCCTGAACGTATATGTGGTATCCGCCTTCAGTCCGTTTACAGTATATGTAACCGTTGCGTTACTGCTCGTCTTTGCAATCTGCGTCCACTTACCGCCCTTGTACTGCTCAACAACATAACCGTTTGCACTTGCATTCTTGTTCCATGCAAGCGTAATTGCCGAAGCTGTATAGCTCTTTACCGTAAGGTTATTCACACCACCGAATGAAGTAGCCACCTTAAGACTTGTATATTCACTGTAATCTGTCTTGCCGTTTACGGTTCTGAACGACTTTATTCTGAAAGAATATACAGTCGCACTTGCAAGCCCCTTCACAGTAAACGTAAGCGTAGTGTTATTCTTTGTGGTAGCAAGTGCCGTCCACTTTCCGCCCTTGTACTGTTCGATTATATAACCGCTCGCCTTATCGTTCTTGCTCCAGTCGAGCTTTATCGCACTGCCGGAAACCGCCGAACCCTTGAACGTGCCGACATTCGCTATTCTCGTCTTAGCCGCAAGTCTTGTATACTCGCTGCTGTATTCCGTTGTGCCGGAAACCACATAGCCCTTTATTCTGAACGTATAGGTGGTGTCCGCCTTCAGTCCGTTTACCGTGTACGATACAACCGCATTGCTTGCAGTCTTTGTTATCTGCGTCCACTTACCACCCCTGTACTGCTCAACAACATAACCGTTTGCGCTTGCGTTCTTATCCCACGCAAGTGTGAGCGAGGTAGTACCCTGCGTCTTTACCTTTACACCGGTAACAGCAGACAGTGTTATCTGCGAGGTGTAGCTGTCCTTATAGCTGTAGTGGCACACCGTACATTCGTGAACAGTATATCCCTGCGATGTAAGCGTAGGTGCCACAACAGTGGTTTTATAGCTGTGCGCTGTCTTGGGTATTGCTGTTACTTCTGTAACCGAACTGCAGCGTGTGCAGTGCTTTGATTTAGAACCCTCTGCCGAGCAGGTAGCCTGCTTGTCAATCGTCCACTCAGAAGAATAATTGTGTCCGAGTGCCGTAATATATCTTGTTTCTGCCTTTAAGCATCTGGAGCAGGTACGCTGCTCAACGCCCTGTGCGGTGCAGGTCGGATATGTCGTTGTGCTCCAACCGCTCCAGCTGTGACCGGGCGCATTGATTGTTTCCTCAACCTTTTTACCGCAATACTTGCATACCTTTGTTAATTTTCCGCCTGCCGTACAGGTAGGTTCTGTTCTGGTTTCTTTATATGAGTGATTGCAGACATCAACGGCATTGCCGCTTGCGTCTGTAAATCTGAATCTCTGCGACGGCGCAAAGTTAAGATACGGCTGTAAATAGAAATTCGCACCGGAGAATGTATGCTTGCCGCCTATTACAAAATTATCCTTTGACGCAAGTTCAAGTACATAATCGCCGTTTCCGACAGGCACTACATAGAATTCCTGTGCTTCATCGTCATCGTTTTGGTACAGGTCAATCTTATCACCCCAGTCGATATCCATATCACCGTCTGTAGGTCTGTAGACATCGATAACTTTTCCTGTCGTTGAGCATTCAGGTGCAATGAGATATTTGCCGTTGCCCTTGTATATGAACTTCATACGCTGAGCGGCTGACCCATTGTGTTCATAGAAAACCGCAGGATTTTTATTTTCATCCGTTCCGCCGGTGACATCCATATTAAGCCCTACGCCGTTACGAAGACAATAGGTGCCTTCCTTTATCGTCTTGTCAGCGACTGTAGGAGCGGTACCTTTATCCAGTGTAACCGTCATACTTCTGACATTTGACTTGTTTCCGCAGGCGTCATAAGCCGCACAGCTTATACTGTATGTTCCTAAGAAATTTGAAAAATCGCTTACTGAAATATATTGCCAACCGCAGGTATTATTTTTTTCAAGATTAGCCTGATAATCTTTTGTACGGCCGTTAGCCGAAACGGTAAATGCTATCTTTGTAACGCCGACATTATCTGTAGCGTTAGCTCTTACCAAAAATCCCATTCCGTTTCTGTTCCAGTCCTCTTCACCGAGTGAAGTCAGGTTGGGAGCTTCCTTATCTCTCTTATTCGTATATTTAGGCCTTATGAATACGGTATATATTCCGCCGCCGGCTATAGAGTTTCCATCACTTGCATAGAATACTCTTGTATCTCTGTTAGCGTTTACCTTATATATTCCATCAGTGTAAGCGTTACCTTCTACCGCATATCTGCTGTCTTTCATAATTCCAACATGATAAGTCGAACCGTTATATTTTCCGCAATAGAACACTATATCGCCTGCCTGTGCAGTTGTTACCATCTGAGCTCCGGCATTAAGCAACGCATTCTTGAAAGTACCGCAAGCCGCATTCGCTGGTGCAACAGGCACTGCCCCTGTCTGACCGGCAACTCTGGCAACATCCATAACGAAATCGGCACACCACGCCTCACTGCTGGGATACCATCCGGTATCATCATCTTTCCTACCGTTCTGTGCCACAGCAACATTGACCATATCCACAGCGCCGTCACCTGTCAGTGTAACAGGATAAAAGCTATCCTTAACGCTGTAATACGCACCTGCGGAAAACGCTCCTTCAAGCGCAGGGATATTGTCGCCCAGCGGTGTAGCGACCGCCGTAAAAGCCATTACCGCCGCAACAACAGCCGCTGCTGTTCTTTTCAGCTTCATAGAAACCTCTCCTTATAATTCATAATAAAAACCAACAGTATAATACGATTATTAATACTGCCATCCTGATTCAAG
>ERZ780132.238-NODE-238-length-17214-cov-15.517_pt1 | contig 17214 bp, 16 predicted proteins | sample MGYA00511569_ERZ780132 | MGnify/ENA primary metagenome ERZ780132 (study PRJEB29588, sample SAMEA2155030) | human gut metagenome | biome: human gut; feature: human-associated habitat; material: faeces | place: Denmark | collected 2008/2010 ... | reverse complement strand
CGGATTTGCGGTTTCCTATCTCCGGACAGTGGGGACATGGAGACCGGATTATTCACACAATGTCAAACATATTCTGGAATCCAATATTTTTACATTATTTGGTATTCTCCATAAGCAACTTATAAATATCCAATGCACTGTATAATTTTAATCTTCTAAAATATAAGATACTTTCATTTTTACAGATGAATATTTTGTACCTCCAATAAATGCCGAGCCAAGATTTGGCGACGCAATATTAGTTCCCGTCATATACACAGACCATGTACCTGCTGCTTTTTCTGCAATGAACAAGTTGGTTGTCGTTACATTTCCTTTTCCCCAACTAACTGTATGTGTTTAACCACTAGGACTTGTAATTGTAAGGCTCTTTGCCAATATTGCTCCTTTTCCTCCAAATTTTATTTCTTTTTCCAAGTCCGTTCCTACTCCAAGTTTCCTTTCTCAGCGTTTTCTCTGACAATGTGGGGAAAATACCCACTCAATGGCAGGTATCACTTTGGACAAGTAATGTAATTTACAAGGTGCAAAAAGGGGTTTTTTTAAGATTTCTGCTATCCTTTCACTAATCACATGTTAAAAAGATTTTTTAACTAAATTTAATAATTTGAAATCAAATCAAAAAAAGGCGTTTCTGAAATATTCCTTATTGAATAAATTAATTATTTCAGAAACGACCATTTTTCAATTTTTCTCTATATATTTCACGATTCTATCTACATTTCCGTTTTCATATTCATCGTGTGTTAACTGAAAACATTCTTCCATATTAATACCGCTATAGTCCATATAACTTGCAATATCTTCTGGAATCAAAAACAAGTTTACTCCTCCACGTTTTAGAAATTGTAAATCTCCATGATTAACATCAATAACAACTTCCACTTCCTGGTTTTTTGATGCAAGTGCGGACTGCAAATTTTCTTTTAATACAGTACTTCTCTTTTTTTTAAAAATATTAAAATGTCCGTCACATCCAACCTGCGAATTTCTTCCATTAGTTACATATGGTATAATAGCAATTTTTTTAATCATTATTTTAATCCTCCTCTTTTTTAGTTTTCCACAAACTCTGACTATACTATATCATTCATTTTGAGCCAATTCAACAATTTTTCCACTGGCAAACCATCTTTTAAAAAAAGCACCTAACATATTTTCGTTTCCGTTAGATGCTATATAACACTACACCTTTTATTTAATTATACTAATTTCTTTTTTACGATTTGCAACTCATATCCAAGAGCATCGAGTGTTTCCGTAAGCTAATCATTTCACCAATTAATTTATACTCGGCACGAGATTCATCCCATGCTTGACTAAATTCTGGATCCGTTTGTCTTTGCTTTTCAATTTCGTTTTTTACATTGATTTCTACGAATGGCATATTCATCACTCCCTTCATAGCTTTCTCTTTCGTCCTAGCTTGCGATACCTTTCTCATTGTAACACAGGAGGCTTTCGCGAAAAATCATCTACAACATCCGTCTATAAATAGTTTTTACCATGTATTTCTTTGCCTTCAATTCCATATAATTCTCACTTATGATTTAAAATTCAGATGGTTGGTATCCATCCACCCATCTGAATTTTAACAACAATCCATATTTCTTTTCGCGAACAACCACGTATCCAATAATTATCTTATTTTCTGCAATAGTATAACCATTGGCTTCATAAATAACATTAATATTATTATTATTTTCATATAGTTCTTTACATATATCTAGTATAGTTATACGGATTTGATCTTCACTGCTTTCTTTTCTTATCTCATAAACAAGATCTGAATCTCCAATTTCATCAATATCAGTTACTAATGTATATTCTATTTCTTTACTTTCCAATTTTCTTTCCATAGTACTTGGAAGCATTGTATCTTTATACCAATTCACAATAATACAAAGTATAAAAATAACTAATGGTAAAAAAAAGCAATTGCAAAATCTCTGCACATTTGACTCCATTTCCCACTTCCTGGAATTTCGCCTAAATAATGGTACTTTAATAGATATTAGTGCTAGACATGCATCTGCTAACATAAATGCAATAATTGCTTTAACCATAAGTCCCCCATTTTACAAGCAGTGTAAATATATTTCAACTATACATGCTTCAAAATCACTCCAATAGCAATGCATCTAACCTTATTGCAATCCTTCCTGATAAAGAATAATGCAGTGCTGTTAATCTCGCCTTATCATATAGATTCATGTATACATTATAGTAACATATAGATATTGACATTCCAAATCCAAAAACTGTCATAGTTTCTGCCAACATACCTAAAATTCCTGTCACACACACATCAATGTATTGTTTTCCTACATTTTCAGGTTCCAAATCAACATAAATAGCATCCAACAATTCTTCAACTGATTTTGTACTTTCATAATGATTTTTAAAAGATGTTACTATTAAATCTGCACGCCTAGTCGTATCCAAAGGATTAAATGTACTCAATCCATAAACAGAATTCGCAACATTAGCAGACATAGTTTTGCCTTCACCAACATTCCTTTTCAACTCAGTAATATTTTCTCCTGCTGATTTAAGCTCATTCACAAAATTCACTAAATTTGTAGAAAACATTGAAAATTTACTTTGTTCAATAAAATTTTTATATACTCTTATATCATCCGAAGTAATCACATACGCATATATATCATCGAATCCAGGATTATCTTTAGTGTAATTAGGATTATCAATATAATGCGACATATATAAGTATAAAATATATTTATTAAAATCATCTGTATTATATGTATTTCCATATCTATTCAAAGCAATTTGTGTAATATATTTTATTCTTTCATTTTGTTCCTGTGGTGTTTCAGGAGGATTGCCATCTTGTGCATACAGACTAATTCCATCCTGTTCTTCCAAAGTATTTTCTAATGCAATCGTTGCCTCTGTTTCAGTAGATAATGTATCAATCTTATCTTTTATAGCATGAAAATATGTTGTATCTTTTCTGGGAAATTGCATAATTTCAGCTATATCTTCAGAATCAAATCCAATACTCTCCCATGCTTGTCCAGCTATTGTAATTTCATTTAAAATTTCCACCATATCATCTGGATTTATCTTATCGTCCGCAGCATATATATCACAAATTGTATTATTAACAACAGAAGCAACTACTATACACAATATTATCATTACATTAAAAATTTTCTTTTTCATAATTAATCCCCCCTATCCCTATTTATTTCCGATAATGTGATGATATACTTTACTTCCAGAATAATATTCATTTAATGAAACATGTCTTCTATTATTCGTATGTGCACAGACTAATAAATCACTTCTACCATACGAACTATATGCAACCCCCGAAACAATTAAAGAATGATATGCTTTTCCACTTGACATCATCTGTATAATATCCCCTATTTGAGCACTTTCCCAACTCGCGTTAGACTTATTTATCTTTGAAACTCCAGAGTTAACATATCTATAAAATTCATTAGCACCGGTCCATGATGACGATCTATTTGTACTGGTCTTATAAAACCAGCAAGTATCGGAATACACTGTTCCAACATGTTGCTTTATTCCTCCTGCATATAAACACTGTGAAATAAAATTTGTACAATCTTTTGAAAAATAAGTATAATCAGAACTCGGATTTAGTGCATGATCTAAAGCATATCTTGATGCATTCCCACCATTGTAATTTCCACTAGAGCCCCTGGTTTTTTCATCGTATGAATACGGTGATAACATCCACCCAATTTTATTATTATTATTTCGTTTTCTTAATGTACTATACTGTTTTTTTAATTGATTAATATATTGTTCTTTTTGATATGGTGATATTTCATCATCCATATTATTAATATTATCATCTTCTATAGTATCCGTAATTCCTTTTACCAAAGTAATCTTCCAATTTTCTGATTCTTTATCCAAACAAAACACATAATCATCAGTTGCAGAAGAAATAATATCTGGAGAAAATATATAATTCCAGCTTTTCATAACTTCAACTTGAACTTCTGCCTTTTTTTCATTTATATCTATCTTATTGTAAGAAAAACTGAGCTTTTTATTATACTCTGTTAAATCTATATCAGACAATTCTTTAATACACTTTCGTCTTTGTAACATCATATCAACCAATTCCAAATAGCTTCTAGCATATGAATAAACTTGTCTATCTTCCATTTTATGCGTAACTTCCGTTGATGATAATTCTATTATATCCTCAATCAATTTTGTTTGTTCATTATCATAACTTATATTTTCGTATTTATCAAAGAATGCTTCCACAACATATTTTATTTTTTTCTCATCCAGTGTTTCATTTGCAATCTCACTGCTAGCTAAAACAACTATAGAATTAGTAATAAAAAGGCCCAAAATCAATGCAAACATAACCATCTTCTTTATCATACGCTTCTCCTTTCGCGAAAAATCATCTACAACATCCGTCTATAAATAGTTTAATGTTCTTTTTCTTATCTATTCTCCCCCCTTCATATGATATGTCTGTTTATCCCAGCTTTTAACATGATTATATGTCAAATAAAGAATACCTCTTCTCAGACTCTTTGTTGGATGTTACAAATATAAGTGCCCCATAGTTCGGAATAACATTTTTCTTGAGGGCCAAAAAACACTTCTCTCCTTTTTCTATTTCATATATATCACTAACGCTGTAATAATCCGAGTTATCTATACTCTCCCACTCTATCTTGGGATTCCAAATATTAACCTCATTTTTTTTATTATCTATTTGTTTTGTTTTGGTATGATATTGCAAAAAAATACTATTATTATTTATTTCTATGCACATACCATCATTTGACACATTGACAAATGTTGCATTATCGCCTTGTATTCCATCAAAATTATGAGCCTTAAAATCAATATAATCTTCCATTTTTGATAATTGCAAATTATATATATATATTCCATGGTTATCATAAATAATCAACTTGTTTTTATCGACATATCCTATTTGTGGTAATGTATCATCAAATTCCATAGTTTTGTTTTTATTTATAATCCTATTAATTTCCTTATAGCTAATATTTTGTAACTCTTTATCTGAATACAAAAAAAATCCTATAAATAATATGCAGAATAATAGCCCGGCTACAGTGACATACACAGATTTCTTTTGTATATATTTACTCCCAATATTTTTGATTCTTTTTCTCAATGAACGTTTTCCTCCTCCAAATGATTGCATAAACAACAGATATTTTTCCTTTTTACAACATAATTGAAGTAATGTTTTTGCATATACCTGTCTTTCTATTTTAGCAGAATATTGTAAAACTTGTTCATCACAAGCCATTTCTATATCTTGTTTTACGATCAGATAACTCACCCAACACAATGGATTATACCAATTTAAAGCAAGCGCTATATAATATAACATCATAACTAAATAATCATTACGTTTTATATGAGTTTTCTCATGCATCAAAACAAATTTCTGTTGTATCGCATCTAAATCATCAGGCAAATATATCCGAGGTTTAATAACCCCAATTACACATGCCCCATTTTTATTCCATTCATAAATTTCCTCATTCAACGATATTTTTTTTGCTTGTCTTGTCATTATATAAAATAAAATTTTCTGAATTAAATAATATATTACAAAAAATGCTATACCAACATACCATATAATCATAAATATATTATTCAAATTTGTATATATCATCGGTTTTTGATGTAATATATTTTTGTAATCTTCATATCCTGCTTTTTGCCTTATATTAGATATATTATTTGTCAAAATACCATACCCCCCATCAGTCACTGCATCAGAATTTAGAACCCCAAAGTCTGTATGTATGGAAAACGGGAAAAGTAATCTTACTAACAAAAACATCCATAACATCATCTTGATATAATTCGATTGTTTTGCTATTATAAATCTCACTGCTAAAAAGCAAATTATAATTATTATTGTTCCCCAAAAAGAACTGCTATAGAAATCAAATATATCAATCATCCATATTCTCCTCGTATTGTTCAATCATTTTCTCTAACTCAATAATATCTTTTTTTGTTAAATTTTCTTCTTTTATAAATGTTAATACGAATTTTGGTAATGAATTCGAAAAATATTGCTTAATTATATCTTTCCTTTGTCTATTTTCATATTCTTCTCTTGATACTAACACTCTAACAATCGCATCTAAATTGCAAACCATTTTTTTTTCAACTAGTTTTTTTAAATTTGTGTATGTTGTTGATTTTTTCCAGTCAAAACAATCCATACATTCCTTAACAAGACTATTGGACGATATTTCTCCTTTATCCCAAATCAATTCCATTAATTTTAATTCAGCATTTGTCAAATATTTTTTCATTGTAATCACCCTACTGTTTTTTATTTTAGTCTAAATCGTTTAGACTAAATTGTCAAGCAATTAATTATATTTTTTATTATTATCTATTTTTTTAATCCCATTATTTATATTTTAAATCTTTTTATTCCATAATAGCATATAAAAATCCTCCATCGTATGATTTTTGAACCCAATCATGGGTTTGTGCTATGTTAGCTCTCGCCTCAATCTCTGTAAATAATGTCTTGGAATCTTTCTTAAAAAGTTGCATGAACTGTTCAGTTATTCACCAGTCTGTTAAAAAGTGCAAAAAATTAGAGCCGGCCTTTCGACTAACTCTGGTCTACCCCAAAACATATTATAATTTGCTCTGATAATTCTTTAAGCAATTAACTAGATGATATACAAGATTATCAAGCAGTTCATCGGCATGCTCAGTAACGTTCAATTTATAAGCCATACTTTGCCCTCGTTTCCTTTAGTGCTGTTCTTGCATCCTTTACCTGTCCTGCCTCTATCTGCTTTTCAGATATCTCAATATCTCTGTACATAGCGATTTGTTTCATTGTTGACTCATAAATCTCCATGCTCATGATAACCATATAGCCATAGCCATTTTTTGTTACATAAATCGGCTCCTCTGTCTTGTTGCACATATCAGAAATCTCTGATGTATTTTTCAAATCTTTAATTGGAATTATTTGTGGCATAATAAATACCTCCTCGTCTATATGGTCTAATTATACCATGTCGGAGCTACATAATGCACCAGCGGGCAAGGGTGTTATTCTTTCTCGTGCTTTTCAATCAAGCAGTCATGCTTTTTGCTGTCTGGAGTGACCCTTATAAAAGGCTACAACTCTCCTATTTTGCATTGATCCAGCTATAATCCTTACGGCAATCTATAATATACTCCACATACACCGTATTATCTTGTATTTGATAGAGGACAAGATACCACTTCTCAATAAACATCTTGTGATATTTATTCGGTGTGATATAAGGTTCTTCAAAAAATGGAAAACGCTGTTCTTGCTCTCTGTCATATGCTACACCTCTGCAATCACATCATCAAGGTAAGCGTCCAGTTCATCAAGCGTACAGCCAGCTCTGCCTGCCATTCTATCTTCCTCTATTGCCAAAAGTTCCTCACGCAGCTTCAGCATTTTTTCCTGCGGTTATAAGTTTCAATATCCATAACGACTAAATCTCCCTCGCCGTTCTTGGTAAGGGAAAGCGGCTCTGCGGTCTTTCTACGCATATCGGCAATCTCGTTATAATTCTGGCGGATTGCTGCGGATGGACGAATATTCATAACAAATCCTCCTAGTATATTAGATAGTATTATTCTGCCTACATTATACTCATTTCTTACAACCAAAATCAATATATACAGAAAATTTTGCATTACAATCCCATCATTTCACGCACAACTCGGTCTGTCATTTTACGCAACGCCTATATATTGTACTTATTAAGAGAAAAAAAGGCTCCCGCTCTTTTGAAAACGGAAGCCTGTAAGCCCTTATAAAATAAAGGTTTTTATTTAGAATTTACCTGCACCAAAACCCTGCTGAACAGAAACGGCAACTGCTACTGTAGCACCAACCATTGGGTTATTACCCATTCCGATAAGTCCCATCATCTCAACGTGAGCCGGAACTGATGAAGATCCTGCGAACTGTGCATCTGAATGCATACGTCCCATTGTATCTGTCATACCGTATGAAGCTGGTCCTGCTGCCATGTTGTCTGGGTGAAGTGTACGTCCTGTACCACCGCCTGATGCTACTGAGAAGTACTTCTTGCCCTGCTCGATACACTCTTTCTTGTATGTACCTGCTACCGGATGCTGGAAACGAGTTGGGTTTGTAGAGTTTCCTGTGATAGAAACACCAACGTTCTCGTGATGCATGATTGCAACACCTTCCTGAACATCATCTGCACCGTAACACTTAACTGTTGCACGGAGTCCGTCTGAGTATGCATGCTCAGATACGATGTTGAGCTTAGCTGCCTTGTAGTCATACTGTGTCTCTACGAATGTGAATCCGTTGATACGTGAGATGATCTGTGCAGCGTCTTTTCCAAGTCCGTTAAGGATAACACGCAGTGGTTTCTGACGAACCTTGTTTGCCTTCTCAGCGATTCCGATAGCACCCTCAGCGGCTGCGAATGACTCGTGACCTGCTAAGAAACAGAAGCACTCTGTCTCCTCCTCGAGGAGCATCTTTCCAAGGTTACCATGTCCTAAACCTACCTTACGGTGATCAGCAACTGATCCAGGGATACAGAATGCCTGAAGTCCCTCTCCGATTGCTGCTGCAGCGTCTGCTGCTCTTCTACATCCTTTTTTGATTGCGATTGCTGCACCAACTGTGTATGCCCAGCAAGCGTTCTCGAAACAGATTGGCTGGATTTTCTTTACCTGATCGTAAACATCAAGTCCAGCGTCCTTTGTAATCTTTTCAGCTTCTTCGATTGAGCTGATACCATAGCTGTTAAGTACAGCATTGATCTGGTCTATTCTTCTTTCATATGATTCAAATAATGCCATTGTCGTTCTCCTTTCCTCTTATTCCTGTCTTGGATCGATGATCTTAACAGCACCCTGCTCTGGAGTTACACGACCGTATGATCCTGAAGCTTTCTCCCAAGCTGTGTTAGCGTCATCACCCTTTTTGATAAAATCTGTCATTTTTCCAAGAGAAACGAACTGGTATCCAATTACTTCATCGTTCTTGTCAAGAGCGATTCCTGTTACATAGCCCTCAGCCATCTCAAGGTAACGAACTCCCTTTGCCTTTGTTGCGTACATTGTACCAACCTGTGAGCGAAGTCCCTTTCCTAAATCCTCAAGTCCTGCTCCAACAGCAAGTCCATCATCAGAGAATGCAGACTGTGTACGACCGTAAACGATCTGTAAGAATAACTCTCTCATAGCTGTATTGATGGCATCACAAACTAAGTCTGTGTTTAATGCCTCAAGAATTGTCTTACCCTGTAAGATTTCTGCTGCCATAGCTGCAGAGTGTGTCATTCCTGAGCATCCGATAGTCTCAACTAATGCCTCTTCAATTACTCCATTCTTTACATTGAGTGAGAGCTTGCAGGCACCCTGCTGTGGTGCACACCAGCCTACACCGTGTGTAAATCCTGAAATGTCCTCAATTTTCTTAGAATGAACCCATTTTCCTTCTTCTGGGATAGGAGCTGGCTCATGTTTTGCGCCCTTAGCTACAGGACACATGTTTTCAACTTCCTTAGTGTAAATCATCTTAAGACTCCTTTCGTTATGGTTTTAACATACCCGATTTATTCTCTCATATTTTTTGTCATAAGTCTAGAGTATCATCGACAAAAAACAACAAAAATACAATATTTTTTCAAACAACATTACTATTTTTTTAGAACTACGTTGTCCTTGTCCTTAAAAATGTGGTTTGCAGGGATGACTCCGCGTACTCTTGAAAGCGGATAAATGTTTGAATTTCTTCCTATTACTGTTCCCGGATTGAGCACTGAGTTGCAGCCCACCTCCACATGATCACCGAGCATAGCGCCGAATTTCTTGCGACCGGTTTCAATCTCCTCTTTTGTATCGTAAACATCCTTTACGACTACAAGAGTCTTGTCGCTCTTTACATTTGATGTAATAGAGCCTGCGCCCATATGTGATTTGTAGCCCAGGATTGAATCTCCTACATAGTTGTAGTGTGGCACCTGTACTGAATTAAAGATGATTACATTTTTAAGCTCTGTGGAGTTACCTACTACTGAGCCCTTTCCTACGATTGCGCTGCCACGGATAAAGGCACACTGTCTGATTTCTGCGTCCTCGCAGATGATGAGCGGACCGTGCAGATATGCGCTGTCAAATACTGTTGCGCTCTTTGCCACCCAGATATCCTCTCCTCTTTTCTCATATATTTCAGGGTCGAGTGTTGGTCCTATCTCCTTGATGAAATCACTTATTCCGGCAAGTGCCTCCCATGGATAAGTGAACTGTGATAAATACTCCTTTGCGATTGTTTCATCCAGATTATAGAGGTTTGTTATTTTTGCGTTTTCCATTTTTCTATGTCCTTTCTTTTAATTATGCGAAAATTATTGACTATTGTTTTAACTGTCATTTTAATATTTAAACTTAAATATAAGCATTAAACATAAATATTAAAATTCATATTAATTATAGATTTAATAATTAATTATAAGCAGAGCTACTCGCCGAACAGCTCATGCGCGGCCGCAAGTGCCGCCTCCGACACATCATCTGCCTGTGCGCCCTCTGCTGCCATATCAAGACCAGCCAGAAATTCCTCTGGGATTCCCATCTCATCCATGGTTGTATTATTCATGGTTGTCTCATCCGGCGCATCATCTGCCTTGCTCTGCACTTCTTCCTCACCCGGGTTATCGAAATCAAATGATATCTGGTCATTTTCAAACTTAAGGCATGTATCAAATACATTTCCCGCCTTGGAGGTGAAGCCTGTGACCTTCTTTTTGGTCTTTCCTGTGGTAAACAGCTCCGTGAGAATTTCCTCTGAAAGCTCCACCTTTGCCACAGTATGCCAAACATTGAAGCCGCACTCACACTCATATTTCCACTGTGTCTTTTTGAGAGGTCTGCCACACTTTGGACAGAGTACATTGGTCTCGATTGGCTTTGGTTTTTCGGGGAAATCAAAGGCTATATCTCCGTCTTCTGTGAGCTTTAGCGGCGCGTCAAACTTCATGCCTGTCTTTGAGACAAATCCTGATATAACTTCTGTCTTTTTCTTTGTCAGAAGCTCCTTAAGGACTGATTCCTTTATTTTGACGCTTGCGACCTTGCCCACCATAAAGCGGCAGCTCTCAGGATCATCACGCCTGTTGTTCTCGCATACAAAGCCAAACGGTGCCACCTGGATTTTGCCTCCGCACTTCGGACATACTACATCCTTCACTGTCTTTGGCTCTACATGGTCAAAATCAAACTGGACAGAAAGCTTTTTGTTTTCATCCTCCTTAAGCACCAGGCACGCATCGAAGCGTTTCCCGCTTTTGGATTTAAAGCCTCGTATGGTCTCGGTCTTTTTATCATTAAGAAGCTGCTTTAAGTTTGCGGCTGTGATTGTCTTTCCCGCAATCTGTCCCACCGAAAAGCGGCAGCTTCCCGGCTCATCACCCTTGTAGTTCACACAGCCATAGCCAAACGATGTCTTTTTTATCTGACCACCACAAAGCGGACAGACGACATCCTTTATGATTTCGTCCTCCACATTGTCAAAGTCAAATGCTACGATGGTGTGCATTTTCTCACTTCCCTCTGTGACCGGCTCCTTCTTTAAAACGAGGCATGCGTTGAAGCGCTTTCCCGATTTTGATTTAAAGCCCTTTATCGTCTCTGTTCTGCCGTTTGCCATGAGCTCTAAAAACTGTACCTGTGACAGCTGCTTGTCTGCTATCCTTCCAACGAAGAAATGGCAGCCATCCTCTGTCTGTCTGTTATAGTTTGCACATCGGTAGCCGTATGGCGACACATATATATCGCCTCCACAGTCCGGGCATACAATGCCTTCGACCTTTTGCGGCTTTACATTTTCAAAATCAAAGGTGGCTGATACCTTGTTCGTCTGTTCATCCTTGTTGAGCTTTAAGCATGCATCAAAGCGTTTGCCGCTCTTCGACTTAAACCCACGGATTGTGTCGGTGATTCCTTCTTCAATCAGCTTTTTGACCTGTTCCTCCGGAATATCCAGTCCTGCCACCTGTCCGATATTAAAATTACATCCTGATTTATCATTTTTGTAATTGGCGCAGCCATAACCAAACGGTGTGGTCACTATCTCGCCGCCGCAAACAGGGCACTTGACACCTATCTTTCGTCTGGCCGCCGCACCTCTGGCATTTTTGCCTGCAAAGCTGCTGATACGGTCTGCAATCTCAGGGCGCAGATTCTGCTCAATCATCTTTTCTGTCTCTTTGCGGATAAAGCTCTCAAGCTTTCCCCTGTATTCCCAGAAATCCACCGTGCCCCTTGTAATTCCGTCCAGTCCCTTTTCCCAGTTGGCTGTCATCTTTGGATTAAGAAGTGCCGGAACTGTCATGTATACGACCTCAAATACCATCTCGCCAAGGCTTTCTGGTGTGAGTATCTGTGTCTTTTTGTTCAGATTCAGATATCCTATACGGACAAGCTTCTGGATTATCTCCGCTCTCGTTGCTGAGGTGCCTATTCCTGAGCCCTTTATCTGCTCACGAAGCTCCTCGTCCTCGATAAGCTGTCCTGCATTTTCCATGGCAAGCACCATGGAGCCTGATGTATATCGCTTTGGCGGAGATGTCTTACCAAACTTGATATTATAGCCTTGGCATGCTATCTCATCCCCCGCCTTTAGCTTATCGGCAAGCTCAAGCATCACCTTGGGATTTACGACTATCTCATCATTGCTACCGTTTACTGTGCTGTTTTCATCTGTACTATCTGCAGTTTCACTGTTTTTACCAAGTATTCGTGCGTTTGATTCCTCAAACGACTTCTTTTTCGGCGGATTCGCCACCTGTAAATAGCCCTCGCTCTTTAGTACCTTTGATGATGCAAAAAAACTTTCCTTATCCACATCTACGACAAGCTTCACATTCTCATACTCTGCCGGTGGATAAAAAATACTAAGGAAACGCCTGACAATCAGCTCAAATACTGCTCTTTGAAGCGATGTAAGCCCCGAAAGCTCTGTAAGCTGACCTGTCGGAATGATAGCATAGTGGTCTGTTACCTTGCTGTCATCCGTGTACTGCGTATCAGCTATGTTGGCATATAGCCTCTTTTGCATAATATGCTCCACAAAGTCTGCTGTCGGTTCAAAACCTTTAAGCCTGCTTATATTTTTTCCAATCTCCTTTGCCACAGCGCTTGAGAGCACCCTGGCATCTGTTCTAGGATAGGTGGTGAGCTTTTTTTCATACAGATCCTGAGCCACCTGTAATGTCTCATCAGGGCTGATTTTAAACTTCTTTGAGCACTCTGCCTGCAGCTCCGCCAGGTTGAAAAGAAGCGGTGCTCTTTTTTTAGCAATATTCTTAACTATAGATTTAACTTTCGCCTGTTTGCCGTTTAATTCTTCAATTAAAGCAAGTGCATCTTTTTCCTCTTTGAAGCCGTTTTCCTTGTATAAAAGCGGTGATTCAAAGTACCTTGAGCCTTCTACAGCCTTCCACTCTGCCTCTACACCGGCATCCGTAAACCTGCCGATTACCCTGTAAAACGGAGTCTCCTTAAAGTTTCTGATTTCGCGCTCACGGATTACTACCATTCCAAGCACACAGGTCATCACTCGTCCGACCGCGATTGCCGTGTACGAGCGTGTACCCGCTGCATCGTTTAGCAGATTGCCGTATTTGACCGACATGACACGCGAAAAGTTGATGCCCATCGCATAGTCCTCGATGGTACGCATGATGCCGCTCTTTCCGAGGTTTGCATACGCACTCATCGGCTTTGCCTCTTTTATGCCTCTTAGGATTTCCTCCTCGGTCTGCGAATCTATCCAGACTCGAAGCTCCTCCATGCCTTCCCTGACACCACCAAAGTTTCTGATATTCTCCTCGATGGTCTGTCCTTCTTTTCCGGCATCACCTGCCCAGTAAACTCTGTCAATGTCCTCTCTCTGCAAAAGAGCGTGCACAATATTGTACTGCTTGCGCACGCTGTCTATCACATCATATTTGTATTCCTTTGGCAGAAACGGCAGATCCTCAAGACGCCATTTCTTGTATTTCATGTCGTAGGACTCAGGGTAGACCAGCCCGACCAGATGTCCCACGCACCATGAAATCACATATTCTCCATTTTCTATATAACCATCATTGCGTCCGCTCACCCGCAGCACCTTCGCAAATTCCTGTGCCACGGATGGCTTCTCTGTTATTATCAGTGATTTTCCCATAAGCTCCTCTATAATTCATTCATGTTGATGAGCTTGAATCTAGGGTCTCTGACCACATAGCTTTGCAGTGCAGGCTCAAAATCCGTTGCCGAAAACAGATAATAGTCATCAGATGTAAGCCTTGCCTGCTCCATAGCCATAGCCATATTCTCGCACATATCCATGGTCATCATTGGCTTGTCCCAGTTGCAGAAGCCGATGATACTCCTTCTATCCTCACTCTGAGCCACGATGTCTATGCGGCCTGTCTTTCCAATCCATGTACCCACACGCTTTATGGTAAACGGAAGCTGTCCCATCTGATTTAATATAAGCAGATACTCTGTGCAGACCTCCCTGAAATATCTCTCAAGATACGCATCAAGCTCTTTTTCTATATATGTATCATAAAACTCTTCCGGTGAAAGCAGATACAGATTAGACATATTCGGATAGACAAACTTAAACCAGAAATTAACAAATGTGTCTTTTATCTGATATACGCCCTTCTTTGCATTTTCCCATCCGCCGGTCTCAAATGAAACTACTTTTTCCACGATATTGAAGGCGGCAAGATTCTTTAAATATACGCTGATTTTGGCACGTGAAAATCCTGTCGCATGGAAAATATCATTGAGCTTGTTCTCGCCTCTTGCGATTGCTGCAAGTATTGTGCTATATGCAGAAAGCTCTCGAAGTTCTGATGATATAACAGCATCCGCCTCACCATACAGTGCTCCCGATGGTGTCAATACGAGCCTGCATATATTATCCTTAAAGGATTTAGCTGCATCCCACTTATCCAGATATGCCGGAACTCCACCGATTGCTCCGTAAATTCTCACGATTTCCGCGACCGGAAGACTTTCAAAATGTCTTACAACATCAAGGAAATTGAGCGATTCAAGCTTCATTTCGGCTCCCTTAAACTGCTCTGCTGCCTCCTGTGTGGCCCAGACTGTAGATGATGTGGCAAGTATTATAAGTACAGGTCCCGGATACAGCTTGTGCTTTTTTAGCTTTGCAACTGCTTCCATAAATGATGCATCCCTCTTTGCCACAAACTGTGCCTCATCGATTATCACGACGAGCTTGGAAGGGCCTCCTGATTTGATTCTCGCGAAGTACTCCTCATATGTCTGTCTGCTCAGGCTCACCTTGTACTGACGGCTTATCTCCTCCCCCATCATCTCAAGCTGATGCTCTGGCGATGCCTGTCTGCATCTGTAGTAAAAGAATTTCTTTCCGTCACAAAATTCCTTTATGAGCTCCTCCTTTTGACAGCCTCTCCTTCCGTAGAGCACTACGAGCTGGTTACCCGACTCTTTATAGAGCTGCTCAAGTTTCTCTAAATCTGTGTGTTTTGCTTTCATAAATATTCCTCCAAAATAATCAACTGGAAATATTATATCACAATTTAACACATATACAAATAGATTTTAATTATTATTTCCGAGCTCCTATTGTAGCTTTCACTTTATTTCTGACAAACATATAGCAGATAGCCTGCATGATGATTGTCGCTATCCATGAACCGGGATATGATATAAACAGGAAAAACAGCGACCTGTGGCTTGGAAACAGACCATATATCCAGATGATTCTGACTCCGACTGTTCCTATTATAGAAAGTATCATAGGTACAGTTGAGTATCCCATTCCTCTTAGTGCTCCCGGAAAAAGGTCCATGATTCCACACAGGAAATATGGGATTGTTGTAATCGAAATAATCTCAAGTCCTGATTTAATTACCTCGCTATTACTTGTATATATGCCAAGTATCTGTGTTCCAAATATGTATGAAGCACTTCCCATCACAAGTGCTACCGCTGTCGTGAGGAACAGACAGTCTATCAGTACCCTGTCCATTCTCTTTTGTTTTCCTACCGCATAGTTCTGGCTTGTAAAGCTCATGCAGGCTTGTGTGATTGAGTTGACAGATACATACAAAAAGCCAAGTATATTGTTTGCCGCCGTATATCCTGCCATGGCTATTGAGCCAAAGGAATTGACTGATGACTGCAGCATGGCATTTGAGATATTTATGACTGTGCTCTGTATGCCGGCCGGAATTCCCACCTGAAATATCTGAAGCATATATTCCTTATCAATCGCAAGCTTATTAAAGCAGAGCTTATAGCTGGTATCTGCTTTGCTCAAACAATATAATACAAGTACGCTGGAAACAAACTGCGAAACAATTGTACCGATTGCAACACCTGCAACATCCAGTTTGCACACTATTACAAAAAACAGATTGAGCAGTGCATTGATACAGCCTGAAATAATCAAAAAGATAAGAGGTCTCTTTGTATCGCCGACAGCACGCAAAATCGCCGCACCATAGTTATAAAGCATAAAAAACGGCATACCGCAAAAATAAATCCTCATATAAATAGTGGAAAGACCTATGACATCATCCGGTGTACCCATGATTTCCAGCGCACCCCTTGCAAAAATAACACCAACCACACCCATCACAATACCACTTATGAGTGCAATCATAATAGAGGTGTGCACCGTCTTAGACATCTCCTCATCCTTGCCTGCCGCATAAAATCTGGCAGCGAGCACATTCGCACCAAGCGATATACCCATAAACAAATTGACAAACACATTGATAAGTGCCGTAGTAGAACCAACAGCCGCCAGTGATTTACTTCCACTAAACTGTCCCACGACAATAATATCCACCGCATTGAATGCCAGCTGTAAAATACCCGAAATCATAAGCGGCAACGCAAATGAAATAAGCTTATCCATTATTGAACCATTCACCATATCAATTTCATACTTATTATTCTTCACTTATCTCTACCTCTTAAAAAATATTCTCCTCAGCCTATCTATTTTACCACGATAAAATATAAATTCAAGCGTAACTATTTAAAACAACTGAGAATAAAAATCGAGTAGGAGGCGGTGGCTAACCGCTGTCCTCTCACAGCACCGTACGTACCGTTCGGTATACGGCGCTTTCAATAGTTGAC
>ERZ780132.210-NODE-210-length-18651-cov-6.28759_pt1 | contig 18651 bp, 7 predicted proteins | sample MGYA00511569_ERZ780132 | MGnify/ENA primary metagenome ERZ780132 (study PRJEB29588, sample SAMEA2155030) | human gut metagenome | biome: human gut; feature: human-associated habitat; material: faeces | place: Denmark | collected 2008/2010 ... | reverse complement strand
GATGCCCCTCGGATGCCAGTTCCACACGCCGCTCGTTGCGCAGACGCTTCACGAAGGCCGCATAATCCGTTTCCGTAATCCCCGGCATATTGTACCGGGCACGGACTGCATTGAGCGCCTCGCGTGGTGAGAGCGTATACTCCACCTCCCCCTTCATGCCCGTAAAATCGGGGTTCTGCGTAGCGGCAGCCAATGCCTCGGCATAGTTCAGCAACACCTCGGCATAACGGAAGAAGGGAAAGATGTGCTGATAACTCATCTCGCTGCCCGTCACGAAACTCGTCGCCTCGACAATGTGTTTGCGCAGGTAGTACGAAGTCGGTGTAGCACCGTCGAGCGGCCGGCCATTACGGCCGCCGACATACGACTGGACGGGCTGTCCCTTGAACGTCGCCCCGTTGTATATCAGCGTCCTGGCAAAGCGCGGATCGCGTGCCGACGCAATGAACATCCGCGACCGCATCGACTCGTCGTTCCAGTCGAACGGTTCGCCCGTCGCCATATCGAATGCCTCGGCGAGGTTCTGCGACGGGCAGACGCCCGAATTCCCGCCTTCGAAGCCTACCGGGAAATTGGCCGCCTCGAAATCGCTGCTCACCGGGCACCACTTGCCGAAGATCAGTCCCTGCGCATCGGCATTGTTCGTGGTTTCCTCGCTGACAAGCTTGTAAATACCGGCATCTATGAGCTCCTTGGCCGCGGCCGCGGCTTCCAGGTAACGGCCTGCATCACCGCCGGGGGTGTTGGGCGGGCTGGCGGGAAGGTGTCGCCCCCCCCGCCGGGGTTGTTGAGCGGACTGGCGGCATATAGCAGCATACGCGCCTTGAGCGCCATCGCCATGCCCTTTGTCACACGGGCGACTTCACCCTTTTCCGTCCCCAGATAGGTCTTGGGCAACGACGGGATTACGGCATCGCATTCCGAGACGATCCATCCGGCGGCATCGTCGTACGAGACCGGAACGAGCGTATTGACCTCCTGCATCGTGAACGAACGGTCACCGATCACGATCCGGTTATAGCGCCGGAGCAATTCGAAATGGAAATAGGCACGCAGGGCCCTCACTTCGAACGGATAGTTCTTGAGCTCCGCCAGATTCGTCTTGTAATTGTCCTGATACTGTGCCTCGGGAAAATCATCCGGGCAGTTGTCGAGGAAATAGTTGGCCGCGGCAATAGCCGAATAGAGCGAAGCCCAGCGGTCGTCGATCAGATTCGTACCGTTCCAGCTCCCGTCGTAAAAGCGTTTGATACCGCCCGTAGACCAGGCGTATACCGCATCGTCGGTCGCAGCGTCGATCATCGTACCTTCGACATCCAGCAACCCTTCCTGCACATACGAGTAGACGTTCGTCGCACTCTGCTTCACGCGGTCGAAGGTCGAGAATTGATATTTCGTCGTCTGGTACACCGACTCGTCGAGTTCCAGGAAATCGCTGCACGCAGCCATCAGGAGCGTGCATCCGGCTAATAGGATCAGGTATTTTTTCATCGTTGTGGCGTATTTAGAATATGACATTCAGGCCGATCTGGTAGCTGCGTGACGAGGGATACCCCGTGCTGACGTATTCCGGATCGAGAATACCGACATGGTCGGCCGAGAAAAGGTTCAGGCCGCGGAAATAGAAGCTGCATTCGCGCATACGCAGTTTGCGGGCAATCTTCGACGGCAATTTGTAGTAAGCCTGCAATGTACGCAATTTCAGGAAATTGCCGTTTTCCGTCCATAGTGAACTTTGCGTGTAGTTATTCCCGTTTGCCAATGTGGTCAGGCGCGGATAGCGGCCTTCGGTATTGAAGCGTGACCAGCGGTGCTCCATATAGTACTCCGAAACGTTGCGGTCGTTGCCGTACAGCGGCTGGTAGATGCTCGACAGCGTCGTCTCCAGCGTCGAATGGGCGACACCCTGGAAATAGGCGCTGACACCGAAGCCCCTGTATTTCAGCTCGACGCTGAAGCCGTAATAAATCTCGGGCACCGCGGCATAGAGCTGGTAGGTGCGGTCGTAGTCGTCGATCCTGCCATCGCGGTTCAGGTCGCGGTATTTCACGTCGCCCGGGCGTACCGTATTCTGGTACGAGGAGACAGGAAGCCCCTCCCGGAGCGAACCGTCGGCATTGAAATCGCCGTCCTGGTACATCCCATCGGCCACCAATCCGTAGAACGTCCCTACCGGCTGCCCTGTAATACGCATATAGTCAAAAGGTTTGTATTCCTCTTCCTTGTTGAGTATCTTATTGCGGGCATAGGCGATATTCCCCCGCACGGCATATCCGAAGGCCCGTGTCCGCGGCCCCCCCCCCCCAGCCAATTCCCCGCCATAGTTGCGCACCTTACCGGTAAAGACGTCGGGCACGCCGACTCCCAGCACGCTGGAAACGGTACCCGCGGCCGACGTCCGGATGTTATGACGCATGTTGCGGAAGAAATCCACCTCGACGCTCAGGCTTCCCAGCAGGCTGAGTTCCAACCCGACATTGGTTTTATAGTCGCGTTCGGGTTCGATCCCCGCAGACGGCAACGCCCCTTGCGCGAGGCTGTTCGACGAAGTGATCCCGGCAAAAATATAACTGTTGCCCGGGCCGTTGAACTGCTTGTCCATGTCATACGACAATCGCGCGTCCATACCCACAATGCCGAACGACGCGCGCAGTTTCAGCAGGTCGACGACACGGCTGTCACGCAGGAACGCCTCGTTCGAGATGATCCATGCGCCCGACACGGCAGGATAGAAGCGGTACTTGTCCCCGTAGGGCATACGGCTGCTCCCGCCGTAAGTAGCGACGGCATTGACCACGTAGCGGTCGTCGTAATTGTAGCCGGCGCTGGCAATATAGTCACGGTACATGTACGTATTGTTGGCTCCGCGGTAACGGGATTTGTTCTCGCTGAAAATCAGGCGCCCCGTCACCGTATGTTTTCCGAAAGAACGGTCGTAGAGCACCTTGGCCCACACCGACGCCCGCATGACCGAATAGGAAAGGAAGCTGTCGAATGCCAGTTCGGTATCGTTCCCCTGCGGAACGAATGCCAGGGAAGCGGCATTGCCGTCCGCATCGAAGACCGTCGAGGTATTCGAATAGGCGTATTTGCGTGAGTGCGCATCGGTAATCTCCGCGGAATTGTCATAGGCGACACGCACCTGTACCGAAAGTCCCGGGGTTAGTGCCGACAAGTCCTGATCGATCGTCAGGTCGGCGAACAGCGTACGTTGCAGCAGCGTGTTGTACCCGCCCGCGGTCTTGTCGGCCAGGGGATTGGCGAACAGCTGGCTGCGGGCCCAGCCCCCGCCGGGAACCCGGATCGGGAACGCTGCCGACGGCGTGTCGTACATATCGTCGAGCGCGACGCCCGCATTTGGCAGTTGGTATTGCATCAGCCGCCCCATCAGGTTCATCCGTGCAGTCGTGGTTTTCGTGATCGCGGCCTCGAGATTCGAACGCAGCTTGAGGGAGTACATCTCGACCTGGGTCGAATAGCCGTCGTTCAGGTCGGTATTATCCAGGAACCCGCGGTTGGAGTTGTAGTTGGCCAGCACGAAATAGCGCATACTGCCGCCGCTCCCGTCGAACGAGAGATTCAGGTCGTGGTTGAAACCCGCATTGCGGAGCACGGCCTTCCGCCAGTCGACATTGGGCAGTACATCGGTGCGCTCCCCCCGCACCATCGAACGGATGTCGCGCTGCGTATAGCGGGGTGCGAGCCCGTCGTTTTCCAACGCCTCGTTGACAGCCGTCGCATAGGTCGCGGCATCGGCCATATCGGGAATCCGGAACGGGGTCTGCACACTGAAATTGTAGTCGATACGGTTGCGGCGGCCGTGGTCGCCGCCGCGCCGGGTCGTAATGGCGACGATACCGTCGGCGCCCCGGTTACCGTAGAGTGCCAGCGATGCGGCGTCCTTCAGCACGGTGATGTGCTCCACTTCCTCCCGATCCAGGCAGGCCGCATCGCGTTCGATGCCGTCGACCAGTACGACCACACTGTTCCCGCCGAACGAACCGACGCCGCGCACATTCAGGTCGGGCGCCGAGTCCCACGGCAGGTTCTCGCCCTGGCGCACGCCAAGTCCCGGAATCAGGCCGTAAAGGTTGCTCATCAGGTCGGTACGGCCGCCCGCTTCGATCTCACGTGCCGTAGCGCCGGCGAGCGATGCCGACGCGGAGCCTTTGCGGATGCGCTCGTCATAGCCCACGTCGAACAGCACGTCATCGTCCGTCAGACGGATATGCATCTCGCCACCGCTGACGGCTACCGTGCGGCTCATGCGGTTCAGAAGGGTAAGCGTCATGCGGTCACCCTCCCCGGCATCGACCTCGGCCATGCCGTCGGCGCCCGTAACCGCCACGGGGGTTCGCCCGCGGCCGAGCGTCACGGCAACCTCGCCCAGCGGCTTGTCCCATGCATCGGTCACATACACCTTGACGCGCTGCGCCTGTGCCAGCGGGCAAACGGCAGTCAGGAACAGCAGTATGATTGATATCTTTTTCATTGTATGCTCTCTGTTTGTTTAACCATGTATGTCTACCATCCGGCATTCTGAGTCAGGCCGTACCCCTTGTTGACTTCGTTCGAAGGAAAGGCACTCAGATACCACTTCGGATCAAAGCTGTTCTTCCAGGCGCGGTCGGTTTCGGGAACCGGCTCAGAGAAATTGAACCGGAAATTCGAGGAATCCGTTCCGTCCAGGATCGTCACCCTGATCCCGTAAAGCGTCTGCCGGAAAATATCGGCACGTTTCCAGCGCACGATGTCGAACCAACGAATCTCCTCGAAGGCGAATTCCCGGGCCCGCTCGTCGAGTATCTCCTCGCGCAGCTCGGCATCCCCGGCAAGCGCACATTCGGGATAGGACGGCAGCACCTTGTCGCGGTGCAGGCGGTGCAGCAATTCGTCGGTCATGGAGGGCAGCCCCACGCGGTTGCGGGTTTTGTCGAGCCACTTGCAGGCCTCGTCCTTGCGCCCCGTCTCGTTCAGTGCCTCGGCATAGGCCAGGTAAACCTCGGCCAGGCGCATATAGGAATAGTTCATCGGTTTGTCGTAGAACGTCGCACGGTTATAGTCCCAGAGGTATTTACGGTTGCAGAAACCCGTTGCGGCCCGATCCTTGGCATAGTTCACCAAATCCTCGCTGCCACCGCCTTCCCACATCTGGGCCACACGGTCGCGGAACGGGCCGCCGGGCACCATCACCGACTGGTAGAGGCGCGGATCCCGGTTCGAGAAAGGATTGTCCGTCACCGTTCCGGCCGAATTGTGCGTCCGGATCCATTCGGCATAAGGCGCCGGTTCCCCGTTCGAGAAAGGGAATTTATCGACATAGTTAAGCGTCACGCAGCCACCGCCGTACCCCTGGGCGTTCGCGCCGTTGAAATCGGTCGAAATGCCGAAGTAATAGGCATGGTAAGTATCGCCGTAGGTACGCTTCGACCGCCCGGTGGCAATCAGTATTTCGCCGTTGTAACGGTCTGCATAGCATGCACCGAATGCCTTTCCGTAACCTTCGGCCGTCTTTTCGGTCGCCTCGACGAGTTTATAGGGATTGCCGTTGTTGGCATTCTCCGTGATGAACTCTTCGCAAGCCGTAACCACGCGGTTCCAGCGCTGGGCATCGTAATTGCCGTACCATGCCACTTTACGGACACTCTCCTCGGCGATCTTGCCGATATTGCCCAGTACCGGTTGTTGCGGCTCGGCATAAGGCTGGTTCGCATTGAACAAGGGGCTGGCCGCATAGAGCAGCACACGAATCTTGAGCGCCAGCGCCGAAGCTTTCGTAAAACGCCCGTCATCGGCCGGGTCGACCGTCCATGGGAGCTCCCGGGCAGCCTGTTCGCACAGCGCGACGATGTATTCGACCGTCTCTTCGAAAGTCCGGCGCGAATAGTCTATATCGGCCTCCTTACCCGCCTCGACGGCTGTCTTGAGCAGGGGAACCCCACCGAAGTGGCGCAGCAATTCGTGGTACTGGCACGCAATGACCATTCGGGCCTCGCCCTTGCGCCGAATCTTTTCCGCCTCGCTCATATCGGGCACACGGTCAACATTCTCGATGTAGAGGAACGCCTTGCGGATACCCGTCCACGTCACGTCCTGCTCGGGGTTAAACCCCATCTTCGTACCACTCGACTCATTCTCGGTCTCGGCGTCGTATGCGCCCCCGTAATACATGCTGTAAACGCCGCCCCACGAACAATGCGTGCTGATGATATCGGTCAGGGCATCGAGGTTGTCCCATGCCAGTTTGTTACCGGCATTCTGGTGTTCGTACGACCCGCCGTTAACGCTGGGATTGTGCATCGTGAGCCCGCAGCGCAACGTGGCATAGGCCGAATTGAGGGCCCGGTCGGCATAGAGCTTCGACGAGAAGATCGTGTCGACGGTCACATCGCCGCCGGGCGCTTTCTCCAGGAACCCGTCCCCGAATTTCAGGTCGCTGCAATTGGTCAGTCCCGACACGAAACCGCCCAAGATCAGAATGGATATTATCGTCTTTTTCATAGTGGAGTGTCGATTAGAATGTGATGTTAACACCGAAGTTGAAAATGCGCACGTTCGGGTAGGAATCGATATTCGAACCGCTCGTCGCCCCCTCGGGGTCGATATCGATGTCGTTGAGATCCGAGAAAAGCGTCAACAGGTTGTACCCGCTGAAATAAACCTTCAGCGACTTGACGCCGACCTTCCGGAATGCCGGAATATCCCTGAACGTATAACCTATTTCGGCAACCTTCAGCCGCAGGTACGAGCCGTCCATCAGCCACAGGTCGGAATCCTCCAGGTAGTGCGACTTGTTGAGGAAGGTCAGCCGTGGAAAACGCGCATCGGGGTTCTCGGGCGTCCAACGCCCGTCGGCCAGGAATTTGAGCAGCGCACGGCCGTTTGTACTGCCGAAAGCATTACGGTATTCGCCGCTGAGCATACGCGAGGCATGCAGGCCGGCCGTCCACTGCATCGAAATTTCGAAATTCTTGTACCGGAATCCGCCCAGCAGGCCGAGCACATAGTCCGGACGCTGGCTGTAACCGAAGTAGGTCTTGTCGTTGCCGTCGATCTTGCCGTCCCCGTTGAGGTCTTTAAAGAGCGCGTCGCCTGGACGGGGTGATCCCAGCGACATGACGGGTAGCAGCGGCTTCCCCTCCCCGTCGCTTTTCAGGGCTCCGTCGGCATCGAAGTCGTCGGCTCGCAGGAAACGATCGAACCTGTACCCGTAGTTCAGTCCCGTGCTGCGTCCGGTCTGAGCCATCCACGGATAGTTGGGCATGACTTCGTCCATAAAAATAATCTTGTTCTTCGAGTAGGAGACGTTGCCCTGTACCCACCAGTCGATCTTCTCGGTACGCGAATTCCAGCCCAGTGAGATTTCATAGCCCCGGTTATCGACCTCGCCCAGATTGATCAGCGGCAGCTCGATGGCGACGATCGACGGCAGCGTATTGCGGGTCGAAAGAATGTCGTAGCGGTGTTCGAAAAAGTAGTCGGCCGTCAGGCTGAGGCGCGCACCGAACATTTTGAGGTCGATGCCATAGTTCTGCTTGCGTACTTTTTCCCACGTCACCTCGGAGTTGCCGACCGTATTTTCGACCGCATCGGGCAGCATCGTCATACTTCCGCCCATACCGAACTGGTAGCTGCCGTAGCCGTTCTGCCATACGGCATGGTTGCCCGTCCACGAGCCGTCGAGGTAGAGGAAACGGGCACCGCTGTACTTGTCGTTCCCGACCAGTCCGAACGAGGCCCTCAACTTCAGGAAGTCGACGGTTTGCTGGTTCTTCATGAAATTCTCCTCGGAGACGATCCAGCCCACAGAACCTGCCGGGAAGAACCCGTAGCGCTTCTTCGGGGCGAAATTCTCGGAGCCGTTGTAACCGGCGTTGAAATCGACCAGATAGCGGTTCTTGTAAGCATAGGTCAAACGCCCCACATAACCCACATAGGCGGTCGGGATGTCGGTATACTGACCCGGGTAGTAGGTCTTCGACTGGTTGTAAAGCAGCAGTGCCGACACCGCGTGGTCACCGAACGTACGCTGGTAGCCGAGGCTCGCCTCTATATACCAGTTGCGTGATTTGCCCGACCCGTCCTCACCATAGGTCATCGGCTCGCGCATACCCGTCACGCCGTCGGTCTGGTAGACGATCGTATTGTCGAACCTCGGGTCTGAGACATCCATTCCGGGTTGGGTGATCGTCCCCAGATAAATCGGCGTATAGGAACTGTTCGTACCGGTCGGGGCGCGTTTGGTCGCCAGGTAGTAAGAGGTATTGTATGCTCCTTTCACATTGAGGGTCAATCCCTTGGTAATCACATCGAGGTTCTGGGAAAGCGCAAGGTCGAGGTTCAGTTCATTCTGGGTCGTTTTGCGGTAACCCCAGTTGTAGTAGCAGTCCAGCCCGCTCGTGAGTTCCGTAAGCGGGATGTAGTTGTTCTTGTAATTGTAGATGTACTTCCCGTCGACGAAACCCGGACTTGCGAACGGCGTACACCACATGATATTCTGCCAGAGCGAATAGGTCAGCGGTTCGCGTTTGTCGCTCACGCGCCCGCCGATATTGACTTTCAACTGAGTCGTATTCGTAATGTCTACGTCGATGTTCGAGCGGTAGTTAAAGCGCTGATAATTGTAATTCGGGTCATAACTCTCGTCGAAACGCTTCATCATGCCGTCCTGATCCAGGTAACCCAACGACACGAAATAGCGGATGCGGTCGCCGCCGCCCGACAGGGTCGCATTATGTTGTGTCTGCCAGGCGACGTTCTTGAAGATGTATTTGCTCCAGTCCACATCCGGGAACATGATCGGATCGGCCTTCGTGCGGAACATTTCCGTTACGAACGGCGAAAAGGTGAGCTGGTCATCCTTAATGCCGGGATTGTCGGAGCGCTGGGCCTCGGAATAGAGCGTAGCGTAAGTATAACTGTCGACACCGGTCAGGTGTCGCAGCGACTGAGTCAGTCCGAAGGTCGAGTTCCATGAAATCTGTGGCTTGCCCTTCGTACCGCGCCGCGTCGTGACCAGAATGACACCATTGGCGCCGCGAACCCCGAATACGGCCGTCGACGATGCATCCTTGAGGACGGTCACACTCTCGATCTCGTGCGAGTCCATCTGGAAAAACGAACGCTCGACACCGTCCACCAGGATAAGCGGCTTCGACGCCTCGTTCGAAAGCGATCCCGTACCGCGGACATAAATATCGGGGTCTTCGGCACCGGGCTGTCCGGAAATCTGTACCGACGAAATGCCTGTCACGGCCCCCGCAAGGGCAGTGCCGGCACTGCCGCTCGGTGACTTGAGCAGGTCTTTGGTATTGATCGAGGCGATGGCGCCCGTCACCGACACCTTTTTCTGTTGCCCGTAGGCGATGACCTGCACCTCCTCCAGCGCCTGCGCCTCTTCCTTCAGGCGGATTTCATTGTCCGCCGCAGCCACGAGCACCGACTCCCGGGGCTGGTAGCCAATATAGGAAACCGACACGAGCGGTTGATAGCGGACGGGAATCGTGATCCGGAATTCACCCTCGGAGTTGGTCGTCATACCGATTTGCGGGGCGTCCTTGACAACAATGGCGACACCGGCGAGCGGTACGGAACTTCTTTCGTCGACCACACGGCCCTTATACGTTACCGACCGGCTGCCGCCCTGGATGGCCTGCAAGCCCGCCGCATCCGGCTCTCCCGCGCCGGCGGCAAGTGCAAACGCCGGGAACATCAGGCAGACGGCGATCAGATATATGGTTTGCTTCATGATTTGCGAGTTGTTACTGTTTGACATCTATGGCGATTGCATATTGCGCGGCCTGGTCGGCCTTTCCCACGACGACGTTTCCGCCCACCTTGAGCGTCGGCGTGAAACCGTCATCCAAGTAGTTACTTCCGGCCACGTAGAACACGTCTTTCCAGCCCATCTTGTAGAGCAGCCACGCAGCCTGGCAGGTTCCCGTCCCCTCGGACACGGCGGCGACACCGAGTTTGTTGTCATAGGTCAGCCCGATGTACGAACGGCTGCGCGTGCCGTTCCAGGCTTCGCCCAGGGCCGTTTCCCATCCGGTATCGTTCCAATACATCTCCAGGCGGGTCAGCAGATGCCCCTCGCGTACCAACCACGGGTGTCCCGACGCCGCGGAGACCACATCCCACGGAGTCCCCGAGGCAAGATACCCGTCGCGTCCCGCCTCATCGACCCATTGGGTCATCCTGACCAGTTCGCCGTCGCGGATACCCGCATTCCAAAATTCAACGTGCCCGTCCTCGTAGAAACCGACCGTCCCGCGCCAGTCGCCCTCGGAATTGCGGTCGGAGAGCACTTTCCCATTGTAGTAAATCATCGTGCTCTCCTTGGTCATCATCCCGGTGAGTGCGACCAGCGAGGCCACGTCGTCCATGACCACCGAGCGGGCATCGTTGCTGACCATATAGGCTTTCGCCTTGTCAATGTCGATCGTGGCGAAGGCGAATTCGATTCCCTCGATCGTTTCGGTCGGGCGGTTTGCGGCCCAGTTGCCGATAAAGGCAAGGTAAACGTCCAGGTCACCGGCACCGGGATCCCAGCTCCATGGGGTTTCGGATGTTGCCGCACCGCGTACGGGTACGCTGTTGACCGTAGTTGCCTTATAGACATTGAGGAACGGATAGAGCTGCTGGTCGACATAATTGCCCGTGACCTCGCTAAACCCGTAGACGATCGGTTTGTCCATCACTTTCGAATAGTCTATCCTGACGTTGTAGATGCGCTCTTTGCCATCCATCTCGACTTTCAGTTGCCGGGTAAGCGACTCCGTGAAATCGAACGTCGTAGACGAGGCGATCGAAGCTCCCTCCATCAGGGCACCTTCGGCAAAATCGAGTTCGATTTCACCCCGGTTCATACTCCGCTCATAAGTGATCGTAAGCGTCTTGCCCGATACGGAAACGCAGCCCCCGATTCCCGAAGCAGTCACCTTCGTAGCATCGGTGATCGGAAATGCCTTCGACGAAATCGTGAACCACACCTTGACGATCCGGTTATCGGGTGCCCGGAAGTTCAGCACCGGATAGGTATCCAGGTCGGCGGCGGTAACGTCCGTCGGGAAAATGACCGAATAGCCCTCGTTGAGCTCGACGTCGATCCGGGCATGTGAGAAATCCTCGGCCATATCGAATCTCAGGGCCAGGTTTTTATCGTCTATCCGCTCCGCCGTGACTGTCTCGCCGTCGACGGTCACGCGGATTGACTTATAGGGCAGACCGCCGGACGAGACCGTCCGATCGTCGGAACAGGAGCAGAAGGACAGCGCCGCTGCGACGAATACGGCACTCATGTAATTCTTGTAGAAATCTGCTTTCATAGATTAGGGTTTAGTTGGTTTATTCGGAAAAAAGGGAAAGGGATCGGACACTACGGTTCATCCGGGATGGCTGCATCATGTCATGGCATTGTTTTTTAGGTTAGTTTTCGGTTCCGACAGCCCCGTCCGAAGGGCTTTTGCCGGATACGAAAATACTCTGCCCGGACGGCTTCGAGGTTGAAATTTTACCGTAAAACGGCTCTGACGCAAATCGGCCGGCTGCAACAGCCGACCGACACAACGCAGGCAATACAATGCATAACAACACATTACACAAACACCTCCGGAAAATATCCGGGTTATACGATTTTTTCACCCTTGCCATCGAGTTGTTCGATGAATTCCTTGGGACTGACGCCGAACTTTTTCCGGAAACAGGTGCTGAAATACTTCGGGTCGTTGAACCCTACGGCATAAGCCAGATCGGCGATCCGCATGTGGCGCTGCTGTTCCAGCAACCGGTAAGCCGCGCGCAACCGTATGTCGACCATAAACGCGGTCGGAGTAAGCCCTGTCAGCGATTTGAGTTTCTCGGTGAGGACGGTACGCGACGTGTTCATCTCCCGCGTGAAATCGGCCTGCGAAAATTCGCCGTCGTCGATATGCGCATTGACGCACGCCATAGCCCGGCGCATGAAATCTTCGTCCATCGAGGTATATTCCAACGCTTCGATCTCAAAGACAAGCTGGTTGCGGAAATGCGAACCTTTGCGCTCCTGCTTTCTGAGCTGGTTCACGATCTGTGCATGGAGCAGCTTGAAGTTGAACGGCTTGGTAACATAACCGTCAGCCCCCGAGTCATACCCTTCGATACGGCTGTCGTCCGTGTTTTTGGCCGTCAGAAGGATGACAGGGATATGGCAATATTCGAACGTCCCCTTGATCTTGGCGCACAACTCGATCCCGTCCATCCCGGGCATCATGATGTCGGAAACGACCAGATCGACCGGTTTTTCGGCCAAAAGTTGCAGTGCCTCTTCGCCTCCGGATGCCATTTCGATGTGGAAATAAGCCGCCAGCAAGTTGGACACCAGCACCCGCAGTTCCTCGTTGTCATCCACGATCAGAATCGTATACATCCGCCCGTCTCCGGCAACCGCCTCGTCCGGCCGCATGGACGGCAACTCCGCCGATCCCGGCATCAAATCCGCCGAATCGGGCCCTGGCACCGATTCGTCGACCTCTTCCCCGGAGTAGGCGTCCCGGCCTATGGGCAATACGACCCGGAAACAATTTCCCTCCCGTTCGCTGCTCGAAACCCGGATATGCCCCTTGTGGATATCGGTCAGATCCTTCACCAGCGACAACCCGATACCCGTACCGATGGTATGGAACTTACGGTAATTACCGTCGTAGAAGCGCTTGAAAAGCCCGTCGATAGTCTGCTGGCTCATGCATTCACCGCTATTGGCGATCATTATACCGACAAAACCGGGGCTTTCCATCCCCACACGGATTTTTATTTCCCCTTCGTCGGGTGTGTATTTGGCAGCGTTGGAAAGCAGGTTGTAGACGATCTTATCGAGTTTGTCGGAATCGAACCAGCCTTCGATACGGTCGGCAGAACTCTGGAAGTAGACCCGAAGGCGCTTTTTCGATACCAGCGGGGCGAATGCCTCGACACATTTGCGAACGAATGCCGCCACATCGCCTTGCGAAACCCGGATCTTCAGGTTACCACTCTCGACCTTGCGGAATTCGAGTATCTGCTGGATGAGGCGCATCAGACGCGTCGCGTTGACCGAGATTACGTTGTAGAGCGCCTCCCGGTCTGTGGAGGTGCTGCGCAGGCTGTCAAGCGAGGTAATGATGATCGTCAGGGGCGTCATCAGCTCGTGGGTGACATTGGTAAAGAACTGCAATTTCGCGTGGTTCAGCTCCTCGGTTTTCCGGCGTTCGAATTTCGAAATGCGGATTTCATGCTGCATACGCAGTCGGTAGCGCAGGAAGCGGATCGCGCCGTAGGCCACCCCCGCAAGGGCTGCGAGATAGAACGCCACGGCCCACCACGAGCGCCAGGGTGCCGGCAGGATACGCACCTTCAGCACCCGCTCGTTGCTGCTCCAGACACCGTTGCCGCCCGCCGCCTGCAAATGGAAGGTATAAATGCCCGCAGGCAGGTTGTTGTAGGAGGCGAAGCGGTGCTGTGAATCGACCAATACGTACTCCTTGTCGAACCCGTCCAGCTTGTATTTGAAGATGTTGTCCCTCGGATTGGCATAGGAAAGCATCGAAAATTCGATATAGAAATTGTTTTGCCGGTGGGTCAGCGTCACCTCATCTGCATAGTCGATCTCCCGGGAGCTGATATGCTCCCGCTCCTTTTCCGGCATGGTACGCAGGGACTGGTTGTGAACCCGGAAATCGGTCAATACGATCGGAAGTTTCGACTGGTGGGGCTGGATGCGGTTGCCCGTAAAGATGCGCAGTCCGTTCGAACCGCCGAACGCCATGCGTCCGTATTCGACACGTGCCGATGCATTGCGGTTGAAGAAGAACGATTGCAGGTCTGCCGTAATAATATAGGTGTTGATATGCTCGGGAGTACCGTTTTCGTCGGGCGAGAACGAGAACACGGCATCGTTGGTCGTAATCCACATGCGGCCGTTCTCATCCCTAGCAATGTTGGTGATCCCCTTTTTCTCGATGTTGGGAAATGCCGTGACCGCCTTGAAACGATCCTCCGAGGGCGAATATACCGCCAGTCCGTCGGCAATCGTCCCCGCCCAGAGGTTACCCGCATCGTCCGTACCGAGGCAATAGACGTTATCGGCCGTCATCCCCGCCCCGCGTCGATACTGGATCCAGTCACGTCTTTTCGTATCGACACGGATGATCCCGTCTCCGTTGGTCGCAATCCATACGACCCCGCCGCCGACGCAGCAGATATCGAATATGCGCGTCGATGCGAAGGGCGTCTTCCGCCCCAGCCACATGTCGAGCGTCGAGAGCTGCCCGGACGCCGATTCGATATAAATTCCCGACCTCGAACCGATCCACAAATTCCCGTCCGGATCCTCCCGCAGCGCGAGCACGCAGTCGTCGGCAAACAGCGGCAGCGTATTCCGGTTGATCTGGCGCACGCGATGGCGTTTCTCGTCGTAGCACCATACACCCGAACTCCACGTCGCAAAGCACAGTTCCGAAGTGGCGTTCCTCCTGATTATGGCATTGACGGTCGAAGTATAAGGCAGCACACACAGGTCGGGATGCTCCCGGTAGCTGACGATACGGCCGCTGCGGGTATTATACCTGATCAGCCCGAAATCGAGCAGCCCGAGCCAATATTCGCCCTCGCCGATGTAATACATACTCCGTACGGAACTGGTGTTGAAGCGGGCACGCACCGGATCGAGCCGGTTGAATTCGAATTTCATGCCTGCGGTCTGTATCTTGCAGACGCCGCCGCCCAGCATCCCGATCCACATGAGGTTGTCCCGGGCCCGCATAATCGAATTGACCTCGTTGTATGGCAGGTCGCCCACATCCTCGCCGGGTTTGAAATTCTGGAACGAGGGCCGGTGATCCGGGTCATGCAGGATACTCAGTCCGCTGCGGGTTCCCACCCACAGCGTGTTCTGCGTAATATCCTCTTCGATGGCATAGACAATGTCGTCGAGCAGCGCCGTATCGTCGTCTTCACGGTGCATGTAACGGGCATATTGCATCCGCCCGGGAGCATAGGGGTTTATCAGGCGGATCAGGCCCGCGCCCCAGGTGCCCACCCAGACATTCCCGCCCGCATCGCAGAAGACGACATGCGCATGCCGCAGGATCTCGTCGTCATACGTGTAGGTACGCTCTTCGCGCAGATCGTAGCGCAGCAATCCGCTGCCGTAGGAGGCGACCCACAGGCTGCAATTGGCATCCTTGACGACCGAAGTGATGTCCGTGACGAGCTTCCCGTCGGCATTGCGCATCGTAACCGGACGGAAATAATGTTCCGAGGCATTTTTCCGGAACAGGCCTTTGTCGCTTCCGACCCATATCCCGTTACCCGTATCGCAGATAATGACCGAAATGTTGCAATCGTCGACCGCTTCGCAGCCCGTCGCCGAGATCGTGCCCGTCTTCTTGTCGAGCCGGAACAACCCGCGTTCCGTCCCGATCCAGATCACCTTGTCGCGGTCTTCGGCCACGACATTCACGAACGAATTGAACGCCACGCCCGAAACGTCGTGCATACCGTAAGTGACCACTCCGTACCCGTCATACCGTGCCAGGCCGTTATAGGTCGGAATCCAGATATACCCGTCGGAATCCTGATAGAGCTTGCGCACTTCGCTCGACGGCAGGATGTCGGAAGGGATCGGCTCGAACCGGATTTTGGAATAGGGTTCGGCAGACACGTACCCCACCATGGCAAGCATGGCCGACACAGCTGCAAAAAGGCGGGAAAGTATCAGATTCGGACGCATGAACGGTAGTTTTCGGAATTCTAAATTACACATTTTTTCCTCATCCGCAACGCCGGACACCCGATTTACCCCCGCGAAAGGCACACAAGAGAGGCTTTCCGGTAAATTTTCGACCTCCGACGAAGTTGACCGCCTTACTTTTATCCATCCGGAAGAAAATCCGGTAAAAATTCGCGGCCTCGACAAACCTTCCGGGCCGAAAACGGATTTACCCTGCAACCGTGGGATCTTCGAACACCATTGCCAATCGACGGACGGCCCCGTGAATCCGATTACGTCCCGGTCTTCATCCGCAAGCCTGAAAACGCCACCCGCTACGGCTTCGCCTTCGGCATCGACCAGGAAGGCGTGATCGGCGCCGCCCGGGTTCGGATATACCGGTAACCACAATCCCCCTCCGTTCCACAAAAACAGCCACCCTCATTTCCGAAGGTGGCTGTTTCGCATTGCGGGACGTCGTTATACCAGCCCCGAGAATCCCATGAAGGCCATGGCGAGGATGCCGGCCGTGATCAGCGCGATAGGCACGCCCCTGAAAGCCTTGGGCACGTCCTCGAATTCGAGCCTCTCGCGGATACCGGCGAAAAGCACCAGCGCCAGGGCGAATCCCAGCGCCGTAGCCACCGAGTAGGTGACGCTCTGCAAAAGGTTGAACTCTTTCTGGATCATCAGGATCGCCACGCCCAGCACGGCGCAGTTGGTCGTGATCAGGGGCAGGAAGATGCCCAGTGCCTGATATAACGAAGGCGAAAGTTTCTTGAGCATGATCTCGACCATCTGCACCAACGCGGCGATCACGAGAATGAAAACGATCGTCTGCATGTAGACGATGTCCAGCGGCACAAGCACATAAGCCTGGATCAGCCAGGCCACCACGGCGGCGATTGCCATGACGAACGTTACGGCAGCGCCCATACCCATCGAGGTCTCGACCTTCGACGACACGCCCAGGAACGGGCAGATGCCGAGGAACTGCGCCAGCACGACGTTGTTGACGAAGATGGCGCCGATGATGATTGCGAAATATGAAAGCTCCATAACTATTTCTTGGCTAATTTATTAAACAATACCATGAGGTACCCCAGCACCAGGAATGCCCCCGGTGCGAGGACGAAGATCAGCGGCATGTAATCGGCCGTTCCGAGGCTGATGCCGAAGATCGCGCCGCTGCCCAGGATCTCGCGCACGGCACCTACGGCCGTCAGGGAAAGCGTAAAGCCCAAACCGATCCCGACACCGTCGAGCACCGAATCCAGCGGCGTATTCTTCGAGGCGAAAGCCTCGGCACGCCCCAGAATAATGCAGTTCACCACGATCAGCGGGATGAAGACGCCCAGTGCCTCGTACAGGGGCGGCGTGTAGGCTTTCATCAGCATTTCGACCACGGTCACGAACGAGGCGATCACGACGATGAACGCCGGGATGCGCACCTTGTCCGGAATGATGTTCTTGATGAGCGAGATCACCAGGTTCGACATGATCAGCACGGCCATCGTCGCCAGCCCCATGCCCATGCCGTTTTCGGCCGAGGTCGTCGTACCCAGCGTGGGACACATGCCCAGCACCAGCACGAACGTCGGGTTGTTCCTGACGATGCCGCTCAGAATGATGTTCAGTTTATTCATTTTGCCCTCCTTCCTGAGCCGCCGGCCCGTTGGTTTGTTCCTCTGCCGAATCTCCGGCCGCAGAAGTCGCTCCCGACGATACGTCTGTCGGCGCCGTACCCGTCGCTACGCTCTTGTAAGCCATCCAGGCGCGGTTGATCGCATCGACATAGGCGCGCGAGGATATGGTCGCGGCCGTCAGTGCATCGACGTCGCCGCCGTCCTTCTTCACGGCCAGCTTGCCGTCCACGAGCTTCATCGTTTCGAGTTTCTTGCCCTGGATGCTCCCCAGCAGCACATTTTCCTTGTCGGCCATCTTCGTCCCGAGCCCCGGGGTCTCAGCCTGCCTGAGCACGTTGACGTTGACCACTTCACCGTCGGGCGTGAAGCCCACCATCATGCTGATCGCGCCGCCGAAACCGTTCTTGGTCATCGACTCCACGGCGTAACCCGCGACCTGTCCTCCCTTGGTTGCGGTGTAGACCGTGATCGGCATATCGTCGATCGTCAGCGCTTCGGGTGCGGTCTGGTCGAACGGCGGAAGCACGACCTTCAGCGCCTCGACCTTCGCCGCCTGCTCGGCCTGGGCGATCGGTTCGGCCGTAATCATGTTCACGGCGCCCACGCCGGCCGAAGCCACGAGCGTGATGCCGAACAGTACGGCCGTCATATTCACAAGTGTACTTTTCATACTGCGTCACCTCCTATTTAACGCCGAAGCGCTTGGGTTTGACATATTTGTTGATCAGGGGCACACAGGCGTTCATGATCAGTATCGCGAACGACATACCCTCGGGATAGGCGCCCCACAGGCGGATGCACATCGTGATGGCGCCGATACCGATGCCGAAGATCACACCCCCTCTGACGGTCATCGGCGAGGTCGAATAATCCGTCGCCATGAATATCGCGCCCAGCAGGGCTCCGCCGGCCAGTACATGGAACAGCGGGAGCTGCCACAGCACCGCCCCGGTACTGCCCGAAGCGAGGGCCACGACAAACGCGAATACGGCCATCGTACCGAGCACCGACACGGGAATCTGCCACGTGATGACGCGGCGCCAGAGCAGGTATACGAAGCCGCAGATCAGGGCCAATGCCGCCACCTCGCCCAGCGAGCCGGGCATATTGCCCAGCAGCAGTTCCTGCACACCGAGCACGTCGGGGGCGGCGCCGTGTTTCACGGCCGCCAGCGGCGTAGCGCCCGAAAGTGCGTCGAAAGCTCCGTTCGCCGGCATCGGGAACGAAGTCATCTGCACCGGGTAGGCGAACAACAGGAACACACGACCCACCAACGCCGGA
>ERZ780132.176-NODE-176-length-20803-cov-7.58897_pt1 | contig 20803 bp, 20 predicted proteins | sample MGYA00511569_ERZ780132 | MGnify/ENA primary metagenome ERZ780132 (study PRJEB29588, sample SAMEA2155030) | human gut metagenome | biome: human gut; feature: human-associated habitat; material: faeces | place: Denmark | collected 2008/2010 ... | reverse complement strand
GACTGTGCCCGCTTCCATAGTCTGGTAGGGCCTTATCAGGATGCTATTGGCTCCCCCGTCCGACGCTATCGCATGCAGATAGTAGCTCTTGCTGAGTTCGAACTGCGTAGTGCTATCTGTAAGGTCGGTCACGAACGCTCTCGAGTTGGTGGATATACCGTTACCATGCAGATACAGATAGTCACCTATCCGGCCGCTGGAGGCGTTTATCTTTCCGTTTACGGTGATGCCGTTCAATATGGCGTTGGCACCGGAAATATTTCCTTTCAACGTAAGATTATTGGCTGTGATATCGTTAAGCGTGGCATTGGCACCGGATATGGTACCTTTCAGGGTAAGGTTATTCGCGGTGATATCGTTCAAGACAGCATCCCTGCCCGTTATACTCCCTTTCAAGGTAAGATTATTGGCGGTGATATCATTCAGTGTAGCCCCCGCCCCGGTAATGTTGCCCTTCAACGTAAGGTTATTGGCAGTAATGTCGTTCAGGATGGCGTCAATACCTGAGATATTGCCTTTTAATGTCAGATTATTAGCTGTAATGCCGTTCAGCGTAGCATCCGTGCCCGTTATGCTGCCCTTTAGAGTCAGGTTGTTTGCCGTGATGTCGTTCATCGTCACACGCCCGTTTGTATCGACCACGAAACTGCCGTTGATGATGGTCTTTCCCGTAAAGTTTATCCGGTCAGCCTCGATTGTAGCATTGGATATCAGCCTGCCCGCTTCGCCTTCGGTGATGAACGCGCTGATTTGAGCACGCCTGACGATATCACCGTTGGGGTCGACCTTTTCCGCAAACATGGTGGCGATATTGCTCTCCGTCACTAAACCGGCTTTGTCGATATTGGTAATGTTACCTTTGGAATCGAAGGTTATCTTCTGCACGAACTGGTCTATACGGCTAGCCGTCTGGCTAATGGCTGAGGTATGCTGTTCCACGGTACCCTTCAGGCTGTTTGTGGCACTCACCATGCTTTCTATCTTCTCGGCCGTCACATGGAAGCCGCCTGCATGGGCGGACATCCTGCCATCCAGGTCAGAGACGGACGCACTGAAGTCTGTACGAAGCTCGCGGGCCGATATGCCGATGGCAGACTTATATGCTTCGGTGATTCCCGTCTCAAGGTCTGCAAGACCGGACGTGAATTCTGCTTTCAGGCCACGGGCGGACAAGTTGATAGCGGAGGCGTATTCTTGCGTTATGCGGCTCTCAGCATCCTGCAGGTCTTCTGTGAACTTCACTTCAAGATTACGCGCAGTCAGCAGGAATTCACTGTGATAATATTCAAAGTTGTCAGCCGTATTTCTGATTTCATCAAGGTTCGCCTGAATCTTCTTGTCTGTGAGTTCGAAACGCATGTTGAACTCCTCGCGCAGGTCGGCAAGAGCATCATCGGTTAGTGTCAGTGCATACAAGTACATGTCACCGGTAAAAGACATATAGAAATTACCGGTACCGTTCCACTTGCCAGTTATCTCCATCTGTTTGAATTCGGTACCGGGATATAGGTCCTTAGAAAAGGAAATCGGGGTGTATTCCTCGAAGCCTTCTTCCTTCTCGTCCTTGAAATGGAAGGCAAGAGTGCCGGGACGTTTCACAAGATACTTGAAAGAGATAGTGAACTGCCGGGGGCGCTTGAGCCCGTCGAAGGTCTCGAAATCCGGATGGCGGTAAAAGTCTGAATTGACCTGCTCGATATAGCTGTTCTTAAGGCGCAGCACATTCTTTGCGCGTTCGCTTACTATATTAGCGAAAGATTCCTTGTTCGCATAGAAGTTACTGTTGAAATACAGCAGCCGGCCGTCAACTCGGAAGATGCGTATGTTGCTGCTACCGGTCCAGTACTGCATATCAGCGGCAAAAGACGCATTGTTAAGGTAATTGTTCAGGGCATTGATTTCATCACGCACGGATGAGATTTCAGACTTGATAAGTCCTTCAATGACAGTGAACATTGTCAGGATGTCCTCACCGGCCATAGTAAGGAATCGCCCCTTGATTTCTACGCCACCTTCCGGTGTGTACTTGATGTAAGTGCTCTCATCACGGGCGCCGATATAGGAAGTACCGTACACTTTCATGTAGGCATGCCCGGTGGATTTGTCAACACCGAAGGAGATTACATCTTTCCCCGTTAGGTTGAAGTCGTCAATGCCGGTGTAGAAAATTATAGACGGGGATGTCTCGTTGGTAGACGATAGCACGATTGCGCTTTGAAGGTCTACATCTGTACGGTGGCCCAATCCTATAATATCGTCACCTGCTTGGGGGATATCACTACCTTCATCACAGATGGCCTTGGATAAGTCAATATAGTCACGTCCCACAGCCATGACCTCACGCCAATAGTAGCGGTTGGAGGCGTTCAGGGTAGTCCCTTCGACGATGTTGCACTCCTTTGCTTGCGCCAGCGAGCCTACACTAAATTCGTTTGCTATCGCTTCACCTTCCTGCTCGGCAAGGAAATAGCAGCGGTAGGCATCTTCCAGTTCCTCCACGCGGATGCACTTCATACCGGCATGGGTGATTGTCTGTTCACCGCCTACATGGGTGGCTTTCTTAACCTGCAGTTCTTCAAAGACGGCCTTTATCTTCACATACAGACGGTCAACGACAGCTTGGGAAGTACCGTCTTCACGGACGGTAATACCACTGCCATTCTTGCCAATCAAAAGGCCTTTTAAGAATGTGATAACCTCCTCCGCTACGTCGCCTGCATCCTTTCTCAAGAACATTCTTAGGGTACGTAAAGCAGAGAATACATTGAAGTTGCTTGCGGCCGTAGCGTCGTTGGTCTTGATGACATAGATGTTGCTTCCTCCCGAACCGGTGAAGGTCTGTCCCTTAAAAGTCAACTCTTCGACTTGCGTTTCAATATCGGAAAGGCGGGAATAGGCGGTGCTTTCGCCAATCGTATACTGCGGGGAATCGTAAGGCTTGTCGAGGTTGATTTCAAAGCCGATGACACGGGACAAGCGCCCGTCCTTGAAGTAGGCAGGATTGACAAGGTTGATGCGCTGTCCTATGTCAAAGCTGTGATTTATTTGGTCTTTGTGTACCCAGATGGAGTTGAGCGTAGCCGTATAGGTGCCGTCGTCGATGCAGGTCTTTGCCACGTACTTCTTTGCAGTGGCAAGCAGTTCCTCTTCGGCAGCAGCCACCAACCCAAGTTCAGTTATCTTCCCGACATTCCAGCCGGACAGCACATATCTGTCACCTTTTTCGGGAAACAACACTTCATCCGGCAGGGGTCTACCGTAGTCCTCGTTACGGATAATCTCCCAAAGCTGGGCGTCAGGATTCCATGTGCCGTCGTCGTTCTTCTCAGTCAGACCAAGAGGGTTAAAGGCAGCACCGAACTCCATGCCGTTGAGCTTGCCGGATTCGAACCTGATTTTGAGTTCATGTCCTTCAAGGATGTATTCCTTCGAGAAGTTGATGCCTGAATCCTTGAACCGGTAGAAGGTAGCTTTTGTCTTTGTACCATCTTCATTATCTACCTCGCTCTCATAAGAGCTTACACCGGTGATTTCACCCACCCGTTTGGGATAGACGTCGTCGAATACAACAACGGCTTCAATGGCTTCCAAATCGGTCAAGCCCTCGTGGGCATCCACGTATGGAGTGCCTGCCGGAAGCATAAGGCGCTTCTGGACGATACCGTTGACAACAGTGGTCCGGTCTACCGGGCGATAGTTGGTAGGGATGTTTCTTGTTGAACCGAACGCATAGATTCTTGTGGCATAAGTACCCTTGCTGTCACTCCGGCTCATGTCCTTGGCTTCCTTGCCAAGTTCAATCTTAACAGCGTCGGAGAACTCACAGCGTCCGAAGTTGATGACATGGTCCGTTACCCAACAATCACAACCCCAGTTATCAGCCATGCTGAACATAGCATCAATGAGGTTGGTATTGTCATAGGTCATCAATTTGGAGGAGTTCTCGACACTATCGTCAATGGAGAACACGAAGTCTTTCCCTCATATTTATAACCAAGAGCTTTCAAATTGCGAAGGAATACACCCATCTGGACATCCAGTGAAGCGGTAAGGGACCAGGACGCTTCCTGTCCTCTGTACTCCGGGGTGTACTTGAATATCTTTGTTTTCCACTTGAAATAGTAAGCGTCAAAACGAAGTTCATAGGAGTAGCCTCCGTTCTTGTAGGTCGGATAGGGAATATCTACAATCTGATAGATTTTTGCCAATTTACCGCCCATGGAGGCATCGAGTACCCCACGCAGGTCAACGTAATCACCTACTTGGAAATCGACTGGGGACAGAGTATTAAAAGGTAGTACGACATAGTCCTCTTTCATTAAAGAGAACTTGCCTTTTGCACCGGAATTGATACCAGTTGAAAAGCGGGTATTGCCTTGTATGTCCTTAATATCTATCATGTAAACAAAGGTCGGACATAAAAAAAAGAAGCCCTAAAAATTAGAGCTTCCATACACGACAATGAATTTAATGTCGTAAATTTCTAGCCTACAACACGGTTAGATGGATTATACTCACAGAATTTGGCTGATATTTTCCCAAATGTCCGGTCTAAGCTTTGGGCATAAGAAACGCTCTTTCCTAAATACAGCAAATGATAAATATCACTATTGTTCTCAGGAATCTGAATATCAATTTTACCTTTGTAAAGTTCTTCATAAAAAGCTGTTTTCTTTGCCTGATAATCGGCAGGAGAATCACCTTCTACTGTAAAAACAAGAGTTAACTCACGCTCATCAAGCTTGGGGTTATCCATAAGAACTTGTTTCCCATGTTCCAAGCGTGATTTATTCTCTATAAACTCTTTCAGAGGTACCGGTGCTCCCAGTACATCAAGAAAGTTATCTCCCATTCTAACACCCCACTCTTTTAGGGCTTCTCTTCCGTTTATTATTAATTCTGCCATAACTATTATAGATTCTTTATATCCTGCTTGATATCATTTGTATTATCGAGTATTCGCGGACTATTCTTGGCAAGAATAACAGAGTTTTCAAGTATATCTCTACGGTCCATGTTACCTTCTACTTGGAATGTTCTCATTTCATCTACGATTCTTTCCATATTGGAGACTCTATCGGTCAATGCCTTTATGTCCTCTGTCGGGAAAACAATATGTACCTGCGACTGATAGCCGCTCGCTATTGTCTCTTTGGCTCTATCTGCGAAATTAGGAGTTCCAGATAACAAAGCTGGGACATCCCCACTTCTAAGATTGAGCAATGAAAGTTTGCCATTGATGGATGAAAGTAAACCGGTCTGTTGAATGGACTGGTTCTTTATTTCTTCCCCGGCAACCTGCAAAGCTGTAAAACGTCCGTTAAGTTCTTCGCCGGTATCTTGTGACATGGCTTCAAAACCCTTACTACTCGCCTGCTGTAAAAACATGGTTCCAAAGAACTGGTTGATGGCATCAACTTCTTTCTTCATGTCGTCAACCATCGTCTGTTTCATGGAGTCGAGGAGCTGCTTTTCTTCGGAAGTCAGGTCGTCATCTCCCATGGCCTTTTTCCACTCATTGTACCACTTCTGCATCTGCGGTTTGAAGTTCTCCACATACATGGCCTTAATCAAAGCCTTGCGCATGTATTCGCTCATGTCATCGGAAATATCCTCCGCTGTGGCCTCTATATCGTACAAGGAATTCAGAATACCATCAGAGAACGACTCCCATTCCTGCTCAGCTTCATTACGGGCGTTCTCCGCTTCCTGGGCGGCTTCTTCCGCACGGTTGATGGCTCCCGTATCAAGAGTGGGGAAAAGCTTGTTAGCCGCATCCACAATGTCGACACCGGCTTTCTGAATTTCGGCTATCATCTCGTCCAGAGTCTTGCGCTCGGCCGTATCAATGGCACCGTCTTTCATAAATTCGGTATATTTGTCATACCAGGCCTGAATCTGAGGCTGGAGCTGGGCAGTAAACATGGAATCCACCAAGGCATTGCGCATATATTGATAGATATTGTCGGCTATGTCCTCGGCGGTAGCTTCTGCGTCATAGAGCACACTCTTGATACTGTCGGAGAAAGAGTTGAACGCTTTCCTTACCTCCTCTCCAGAGTCTTTCCACGCGCCACTGATTTCCCCGGCAGCATCGGCGACCTCCTTGCTCAATTCGTCAATGTCATTCTTGATATTGGCACGTTCTTCATCGGTTACAAGTCCATCCTCCGAGTATTCCTTCCATTTCTCCCAGATAGCTTTGATACGTGGTTCATATTGCTCGATATACATGGATTCGATAAGTTCCTTGCGCATGGATTCGGAGATATTCTTGGCAACGGCTTCGGCTGTTACCTCGGCATTGGTAAGAGAGTTCAATATGTCATCGGAGAAGGACTTGAATTCCTCTTCAAGTTCCTTCTTCATGTTACTCTCGGTAATGCCAAGAGTATCAGAAAGAATGTCTTTGGCGGCTACGATGTCATTAGCCAACTTTTCAGCTTCGCTTCTCAGTGTATTACGTTCAGCATCGGTTATATCGCCGTCAGACATGGCTTTCTGAACCCGTTTATAAAACTCTTCTATCTGTGGTTGGAAGGTATCGGCAAACATCTTCTCAACCATTTGTTGACGGATGTACTCGAAGATATTGTCTGTTATGTCTTCGGCGGTGGCTTCGATGGAAGACATGGCAGACTTGACGTTATCAACAAACGACTGCAGGTCTTCGGCGTCCTTCAGTTTGTCTGTGAAGATGCTGTTCACACCCTCAACACCTTTCATCATCTGCTCAATGTATCGGTCAACCTGAGAACCGAGCTGTACCATGTCACTCTCGGACAATCCGTCTTTGGAAAGTTCTTCAAAAGTCTTGTACAACTCTTCCATCCTGCCCTTGTATTCTTTCTCGTACAAAGCCTTTATCATTGCCTGACGGAAGTAATCATAGATATTGTCAGAAACATCCTTGGCTGTCACATCAAGGGAAGTAAGAGAATCCTGCATGCTACCGATGAAGTTCTCATAATTATCCGTGCTACTGTCGCTATCCTCTTTGGTCCAGCCGAAAATTTCCGCAAGCTTGTCACGTTCGGCAAGTGCGGAACCGGCGATTGCATCATACTGCTCCCGAAGGGCCTCCATCTCCTCCTTGGTAATGCCTTCCTGGTCTTTATTGGCCCGGGCAAAGGCATCGTACCACGTTTGAAGGTCCTCGGTAAATTTGTTGCCTACCATTGTGGTAAGCACGGCACGCTGCATATATCCGCTGAAACTGTCAGAAAAGTCTTTCGCGGAACTGTCCATATCCATGAGAGTATCTACAAAACTGTCGAACACACCGTCAAAGGTTGTTTGGGTGAGCTGCTCTTTTATCTGGTCCTGAATATCCTCAATCCTTTCCTCTCCATCTATAATGCCGTTCAAATATTCTTGCACGTCACCGTCCATCTTCGCCCAGAAGGCAGGAGCTTCGGATTTAAGTTTCTCCAATTGCTCAACAGTGAGGTCAAACAGTCCGGTCATTCTTCCGGTCCCGATAAGCTCTTTGGCGGCATTGACTGACATGTCGAGTGCGTCGGCAATGTCCTGCCAGTCGCTTGACGAGGTGTTCTTTGCCATCCGCTTGCCAATGGAATGGGAACCGGCAGATGCACCGGAATTAAGACGCTCTTTTCCCAGCAGGCGATATGCCTCAATCTGCTTTTCAACAAGGCCAAGCGCCTCTTCTCCGACCTTGTCCGCTTCCATACCGTAGGAAATGCCGATATATTCCAGTTTCTTGTCTATCAGCTCATCCCATATCTCATTGAGTTTGTTATATTCCTCAACCATCTCATTATAGTGGGAATAATCGGCACCGAACATCCCGTCCAACGCGGACACTACAGAGGAAATTCCAGAAACCGCACTCATTGCGCCTCCGACAATATCACCCGACATGATTTGCCCGAACCCGGATGTCGTTTGTCCTAAGCCGCCAAGCGCATCAATGGCACTTGTTATCTTGCTATCGTCAAATCCGAATATGTCGGCGATACTTGAGCCGAACTCATTCAATGCAGGGGCAAAAGACGTCACAGCATTTCCTGTATCGGTGATTCCTTGACCGATTTTCTTGGAATCGTTGCCACCCTTTTTTATGGCTTCTATCCCTTTCTCCAAGTCAGAGACGAAAGCCTGCCACGGTGATTTGCCTTTCAGCTCATCCTTTAGCCCTCTGATTGCATCTGTTACGTCCTTTATGGAGATTTCACCCTTTTCTATCTTTTCAATGTCCTTATCAGTGAATCCGAGCGCTTTCAATTCATCAAGTGTAACATTCGTTCCGTCACTTTCCTTTGTACCAGACATGTACTTGACAAGTGTTTCATACTTATCAATGATGGACTGAATAGCGGAAACGGACTTATTGCTGGCATCTTCAAAGAGGTCTGCCATCGCCTTTGTGGAGTGACCGAACTGTTCATCAAGCTGTTCAAGAGCCTTGTTCTTTTGGGCTACCTTGGAAGCGTACTCCGGGCTGTCGGTTTGCAGTTTGGCTATCTCGTCATTGTATTTCTGTACAAGGTTCTTGCGCTTCTCCTGATAGTTTCCGTACTCAATGAAGTATTCCTGCCATGCTTTACGTTCGGATTCCAACTTCTCTTTACTGGCATCTTTAACCCCTTTCCCGTATGACTTGTAAGCGTTTTCTTCCCAAGCGGACAAATCAGATTCCTGCTCATCGGTCAGTTTTCCATTTTGGGCCTTTTCCCACTCTTTGCGCTGCTTGTCTATCGCATCGAGTTCTTTCTGATAGTCCAAGTCAATCTGAGCCAGCTTCTTCTCAGTACCATCCTCCATGAGGTTGACTTCATCCTGCTGGTTTTTCCGACGAATGGAAAGAAGTTGTTCGGCAAGTTGTTCTTGCTGTTTAAGTCGGTTTTCGGCTTCTTTCTTGGCTTGATTTTCCTGCTTGATTAAAGAACTTCCGGTAATACCACCTAAATCTTTATAGGCTTTCTCTTTTGATAGCATATCTTCACGGGCCTTTTTTACCTGTTCCGATGTTGCTTGTTGGTCTTTAAGTAATACTTCATAACCTTTCTTTGCTTTTTCCCAATCGGATTTGGCTTTCGCAAGGTCTTGCTGGTAGGTTGAGGTTTTACGTGACTTTAACTCCGATTCAAGTATATCTATTCTACTTTGCAATTCAGATTCAGTAGTCGCACCTTTCAAAGAACCAATGCCTACATTCAAAGAATACCACTTATTATTCTTTCTTGCTTGTTGAAGGCGCTTCATTTCATTCAGTTCTGACTTTATCTGAACATCAGTATTTTTCTTTAAATCAAGTTGCCATTGAGCTAGTTCATCAGAACGGACTTCTTTTTGATAAGCTATGAGAATATTTCTTTCTTCATCTATCTTTGATTTCAAAGTAAATAAAGTTTCATTCCTATATTTGTCAGCAAGTTGTTTCTCTGATTCATTCAAGCTGTTTTTATGAAAATTCGGGTCTTCTCCGAACCTTTTCCATAATCCGATAACCTGTTCGTATTCATCAATTAGTTTTTTAGAGTTGTTGTAATTAATTTTATTCTCTTCTACGTTCCTTTTTCCAGCTTCCTCATTGTATTCTTTCCATAAAGCTATCAAGTCTCTAATATGTCCTTTTTCATCTATGTATTTTTGGAAGAGAGCAGGATATTCATTCTTTATTGCATCCATTGCCTTCACCCTATCCATAGAAGAGGTATATTCATTTTGAAGGGTGGAAATCAATTCTTCAAGCCTTTGTTTATGTTCTTGCTCTTTTTTAATAGACTGTTTCTTTTGCTCGTCAAATCTTTTTTGCGCTTTCTCTGCCGCGGTTGTCGAATCGTGGAAAGCCCACATTGCAGCACCAAGCCCAATAACGGCGGTAGCCAACAAAACATAAGGATTAGTAAGCATTGCAGCGTTTAAAGCTAACTGCGCTTTTCGTGCCAATAAACGGGCATTGGTAAGTCCAATCTCCACAAAGGTATGTTTGCTTTCAGCAGCGGTAACAAGCATCACTGCGGTTCGGTATGTACCATAAGTAACAACAAGTCCAGCCAATACCTTACCAACTGTTTCATAGTTTTGTATTAGATAGGTTGTTGCGCGGTAAGAACCTGCTATAAGTTCTTCATTAGCTTCGCCTATTTCATTTAATTTTTCTTTGATTACTGCATTTTGTTTGTTTCTTTCACCTCTGATTCCAGTGTTTTGCTTTTCAAGCATATTATAGAAACGCCCACCCTCAGATGTTGCAGCCGCAAAAGCGTCTGCAACCATTTCGGAAGAAATGGCGCCTTGCTCCATTTCCTTTTTTAGGACGGCAATGGATTTACCTGTTTTTTCAGAAATAACTTGTAAGGGGTTAAATCCCGCATTAATCATCTGATTCAAATCTTGCCCCATTAATCTTCCGGCAGCAGACATCTGGGCAAAAGCAAGTGTCATAGAGGAAAACTTTTCATTGTTCCCCATAGTTATATCTCCGATACTTTTCAATGTTGGAAGTACCTTCTCTGCATCAACATTAAAACCAAGAAGCGTTTGGGCTGCTCCATAGGTATTCAATCCGCTTTTGATTGAAAGCTCTTTTAACCCTCCAATCATCTCTTTAGCCTTACTTTCTGATTTTAACAATGCTTCAAAAGATTTGCTAACAGAGTCTATTTCTATCCTAACACGGGTGACATCTGAGATAAGAGATTTCAACATAGCAGTGCCTCCGATAACTCCCAACGCCTTTTTCCAAGAAATAGCTATACCGTTGTTAGTTTCTACTACCTGCTTTCCATCATTTTTATAAAGTGCATATTCATCACGGAGTTTTTTTACAGACAGTCGGGCATTTGCCTGTTCCTGAGTAAGCCCAAACAATGCAGCTTTCTCTTCATCAAGAGCTTTCTTAGCAGCATTGTATTCTTCTAACTTGCTATTTGCTGATAACGGATTCCTTTTCAATGCTATACGATAAGCATCCCCAAGTCGTTTTACATCCGCTTCAATATCCTTAACTACCGCTTTTTGAGCAAGAATCTTCTCTGTGAATCCATTCACTACCTGAGAAGCATCGAAGATTTTCCTTTTGAATCCTGTTTCCATCTCTGCTCCAGCTTTGGCTGCATTAGTCACCAACTCATCCAATCTTTGGTTGGATGCAGTAAGTTGGGCATTCAAAGCCTTGAAAGCAGCAGGAGATTGCGTGCCATCCATGCTCATTAACTCCTGCTTTAATTTTGCAATTTCATTACGAAGTCTTACAACTTCTTCCCAGTCACTACCTACCTTAAAATATAATTTCGCCATATCTATTTCTTTTTCCTACGATTAGCCAATTCCTTACCACTGATTCTATTCACCTTCTGACCACCATATACTGCGTGTAATTTATCCCGTTGCATCATCAGCAGATTCCGATAAGGGATAATCTCAAACACTTCTGTATAACTCAGATGCAGCGTGTCAATCAAATAGGCTATCTGCCCGAAGAACGTTGTGTTTCCTACTGTTTCGGTCTTGCTGCCAGCATCGACACGTTCCTCATCGAGCTGACACACTGAAAAGCCGATATATCCATCATAGAGAAACAGACTTCCAAGGCATTCCTAACTTCTTCAAAAGTCCCGTTCTCTAAATTTTCAGCCAGCTCCTCACTGCCACAGATGAAACAAGAAATGCCTTTCAGCATATCTCCAGCAATTTCAGGAAGTTCTTTAATAGCCTCCATTACATTATCTCCAGTCATGCCGATATTGGAAAAATGATGAATGACACGACAGATAATTTTAATTGTAGGAGGTTTAATGGTATAAACCATCCCTCCTATCTCCACATTCATGAAATCCAGCCCTAACAAAGCATCAGAAACTGTTTTTGCTGCTTGATTATTCATAACATTAAATTAAAAAGGCGGTGAGCAACCACCCACCGCCATCTGAAAACAATCCTTTTACTGAAAAATTATCAACCTTCCGGCACTACAACTTCCGATTCGTCAAACCACTTTTCGGAAGCCAATCCATCTACACCTGTGGAAAGGGGAACGGCCGAAACAGCCAATCCGACAGCCTTATCGGTATTAGAGCCACGGGCATTGATAGCCGCTTTCGGAAACACAACATAAACTCCGTCTTTGGTTTTACCAATCACACATTTATGAATAGGCTTATACTTGCCTCTTTCCCAATTCTTTTCTGTGGCTTTACCACCTTGTAAATCAGCCTTTGTAGCATAATCATACTCACCAATGGTGAAGTTGATTTTCACCTCACCCGGTTCAGACGTTTCCCGGTAGTACTCACCAGTCAAAGCGTTTTTGTAACGAGTTACACTTGCCTCTGCTTCTTCGTATTGATACGTGTCACCATGCACATTCTTGACCCGCTTCGTTGCTGCGTTTTTCAAGATGGTGGCTACTTCTGCGCCTGTTAATCCGGCAGCTGGAGTAGTAACCGTTTTAATCGGTTCTGCATAATACAGTTCGTCAATTTCTACTGCTGTAATCATATCATTTTACATTTAATACATTAAACAAAATTCTCACATTCACATAATGACACTTCAAAGCTGTGTCCGCTTCTGTACCGATAGAATCAATAGAGTAACGATATGTCATACCATCATAGGTGCTTACTACATCATCAAACAGCTTGTCAGCCTTTCTTTCAAGTTCGTTAAGCCGGATTGTGTTCGCTTCATTCTCGCTTAAATTGGGTACACATAGATTCACTTCTGCGAAAGATTTCTTCCAATAAGTTCCCGTCTGTTGTTTCTTCGTGTGGATGACAATCCTTTCGGACTTCAATTCACCCGTCAGCGTTTCTCCTGCTGGTACTATGTCTATTCCGAAAATCTTGCAGTCCCGGTAGAGGATGTTTCCTATGTCGGTGGTTACTATCATCGTTCAAATCTATCTTTCAATCTTTTTTCTGTCCTTATCGCTGCACTTCCTGCAACTTCAAATCCTTTGGATTCCACGAATGAAGCATAATCAGCTTCGTTTTTCAGAATTAAGCCATCTTCATTAACCTCATAATCATTCGATTCTCTCAAATGTTTTGTGTGGTCTTGATAGTTTCCGGTAGCTTTTGCATCTTCAACAAATGCCTCTCCCTCTTCTTTCATGCCAGCAACGACTTCGCTTGTTCCGTCCTCAAAGAACTGGTCAACATCCGAAAAGTCTGCATCTATTCCAACCATATTACTCTGTAGGAAAAATAGTTTGTTTCCAAAGGGCTTTTAGCAACTCCTTCACCTCTTATGCTTCCATCGACATTCAAACAACGAATCTCTGCACCTGCTTCAACCTTTGACGGCTTGTCAAAGACTACCTTGTACTTGAAATCATACAAAGCACCATTGATAGATACTTTCTTTTCCGCGCTCACATCATCACAACGGCATTTGCACACCTCCTGCCAGCTTTCACCACCGGTACCGGGAATAGGTCTTCCGAACTCATCCTTATCCATCGGGGTGATAACCTTAACTTGCAATATGTGGGGAGCGAATATCATAAGAAAGTCACTTTAGGTTTGTTACTCAGTTCGTCTTTCAAACCGTACTGTTTGCACAGCCATGAGTACAATTTCATTAGGCTATCAACATAATTAGACCAAGACACAGAAAATCCGCTTTCGCTGACCGAAGATGGATTTTGTATCATCCACGGAATTTGCTTTGCACAAGCGACCTCTAATCTTGCCCGATTTTCCTCGGCAAAAGGTTCTTCACCATCCAATCCCGTTCTTGAAAGTATATTTTCAACTACAAGATTAGACGGGGTGTTCTTATCAAATACGCTTAATACAAACTCCTTGTTACTCATGGCTGATATCATTCAATATGGTGTAATCAGTTTACTATATGCGGTATAGCTATAATGCGTACAATGTTTAGATTTATAGATGTATCTGAACGGACATTTGGGAACATTAATTCGTACCCCTTGAATAGCCATTCCCTCTTTTATCGAACACATCATAGCCGGGTTATTTGCAACCAAAAACATGGGATGCGTCATGGTCAGTACAACACAATCAGCCGGAGCCGTTTCCAAAGTGATAAACTGAATATCCGGCAGACCAACATCAACCGATGGATTCACGTATTCACACTTAGGAGATTCCACACTTGATGCCTGCACGCTCAACGAAACCAAAGACATCATTAAAAAGCCACACATGGCAAAAATAAAATTCTTCATTTCTTTTCTGATTTATAAAATTAGACAATGGAAGGGTAGAAGCACTACCCTATCCTTTTACTCGATACCTAATGCTTCTTTCAGTTTGGCTGTTGATTCTTCATCCAGTTCTGCAACCTTAGCCAAAAGAGTTTCCTCTTTCATATTGCCGGAAGCTTGCGCACCGATAGACTTCAAAGCATCAATCAAAGCCTTCTTCTCAAACTCCTTTTCAAAGAGGGGGATTTTCACCTCCTTCTTTTCTTCAGGGGCTTTCACTTCGGTATTTTTTTTGCCTCAATCCGTTCAGCAAGTCTGCGGCTTTCCATATCCAGCACACGGGCTTCCTCACCGACTTCAATCACTTCACCGGGAGTATAATACTTTCCGGTGAACTTGTCGCGGAAAACTGATATAACCTTTACTTTCATATCCTACCTCCTTATGCTGATTGGATGGATGCAATTTCGCTCAAATCGAAATTAGTAATCAAATCCGGATTGGAAATCTGCGGAATCCACTCTGCCGTATATTCCATGTAGCGACCATTTTTGTCACGGTAGTTGGAGATAAGCATCTGTCCCTCTGACGGGATATAAGTACGTCCTTGTACCGGGTCTGTCGCTTCATACGGGGTATGATGGCGCATATAACCAATGTTGTCAGAAGGCAACAGAGCAATACGGTTATCCGCGTAAATCTGCACATTCTTTCCCGTCTGGTCTTTCACGTAGTCCTCCTTGATTTCGATGCGAGGCAGACCGATGCCGGTGAACACTTCGGAAGCCAAAGAAGAGGAAACCAATCCCGTACTCAACTTCATTTCGTTGCTGCCGAGAATCATCTTGTACTGCTCACCAAATTCAGATGAACCAAGAATAAGCTTGTTGAAAGATGCACGAGTCATAACCATCTTGGCATAAACGCCATAGTCCGGTGCCAAGGAATGAAGCTTCTCTCTCAAATAAGAGATAAACATATTCTTTCCGTCCACAACCACATCTCCACTTTTCGGCTTGATAAAATTGAACGGAAGGGTAATCTCCAGCAGTTTATTATTGGTCTGACCGGAAGTGATTGCAGCGTCTTTGTTGTAAACGGTGGCTTCACCAAGCATCAACAGCGCACCGACAATAATATCCATACGCTTGTGGGCAGCAAGGGTAATCTGACGGTAGTCGTCTGCCAGGAAGTTTACAATCTCTTCCATTGCAGCCTTTTGGTCGGCTGGCTTAGCTGCATTGAACTTGTCAATCAAATCCTGTAATTCGGAAAGACGGTCAATAGACATCTGATAAGCATCACCCAAATAGGCAATCTCACCATATCCGGAACCGATGTTCCGACGTTCACGGATGGGTTTCTCTCCAAAACGTGAATTGATAGAGCCGGCCATAACTCCGGTTACAGAACCGATATAATCCTTGAACACACGAGTAGTTACTCTGCGGAAAGTAAGATACTGCTGCCAATAGATTGTGTCCTTGCGTGTCTGGTTCACACGTCTGATGATAGCGGAAACAATGTTCGCATCATCGAATAATGTTTGAATCGTTAAAAACATATCCTACCTCCTTACTCGTTAAACTCAAACCATCCCTTCATGTTGGCTTTATCGTTCTCAGAGAACGGCATAACCAATTTTGAGGGTTCAATTTCTGCGGCTGTACGAAGCAATGAAACCAATGTGATTCCGTCCTCAACCTTTGTACGGTTAAACAGAGCCGAATTAGCCACATACTTTTGCTTTAAACCATCAACTGCAACCGCATTGAATAATACAGCATCTTTGGCGATATTCTCACCAAAAGCAGCCTTGATTGTCAAGACATCATAATTTGCATTTGTCTTGTCGATAGCCGAAACTTCCGCGCCTTTCGTACCGCTTCCGAGAAACATGCCAACGTATGCAAGGGAGTTCTTTTCTACCTTGATAGATAACGCCGTGTCACTGGTTGCGTATGCTTCTACTACTCTCACATTGATTACCGTGTATGCGAACTTATTTTTCAAGTCCGCACAAATCGGTGTAAATCCGGGAAGAAAACTTCCCACTACCAGGTTCTGCGTGTCGAGTTTGAACGGGCCACGTCTACGAATACCGGTCTGGACATCGTAGCGTTCCTCTTGCTCAACGGGCGGAACTAAATCATACTTAAATCCTGCTGACATAATTAATTCTTGTTTTGTTCAACAATAGTTTTCGTTCCCTCGTCAATCATCTTAGCGATAGATTCAGATTCTTTCTCAATCTTCTCTTCTGCCGTTTCGGGAGGGGTTACGCCCTTGAAGCCGTCATTTGCGAACTCCTGCTTCAAGTCCTTGAAATATGCGTCCAAGTCCTCATCGTCCTTGATGGCGCATCGTTTGGCGTAGTTTTCGGGAATACCATACTCCTTTGCCTTTGCCATAATCTGCTCCTGCCGGGTAGCTTGTAACTTCTCTGTCTCGAATTGAGCGAGCTTATCAGAAAGAGGTTTAACGGCTGCACTCACTGCGTTAGCAATAATAGCCGCCATGTCGTCCGTCTTATCTTCCAGCTTCGGATTAGGGTTAGGATTGGGATTCTCAATTGACTTACCGTCTTTAAGGTTATGTTTCTTCTCGTAGTTGGAAACTGCGGTCTTGGAAGCATCCCCGGCACGGAAATCACCATAGGAATTTAGCACGTCCGAGAAGCTGATACCCTCAACAATGGAGTTTACCTTTGTCTCGTCCGTTACACCCTCTGCCTTCTTAGTGGCAATTCGGGTTAAGATAGCAGTGTCCACCCCAGTAAACTTCTGTTGCAGCCCTGCCAAGATTTGTTCTAAGATTGTCATACCGTATGAATTTGATTTATAAATTTCTACGGTAAATTTCGGCATTAATAAGCTATGTGAAAAATTATCAGATAGGTGATACACGACAATGAAACGATTGTCGTAAAATGGTATAAAAAAGGCGTGAAACCGAATGGAATCACGCCTAAATAAAGTATTGTAACTTATGCCGGTACAGCCATTAATTCACGCCCTACTGAACGTATTGTTTCTATAATATCTTCAAAACGTTTCTTAGACGGCTTCTTTGTTCCGCTTACATATTGAGCAAACAAACTCTGAGAAATACCTAAACGTCGTGCTATGGCAGCAGCATTCAATTCAGGATGAGCTATAAATAAATCATAAAGAGGATTAGATTTCCTTTCCCGAAAGAATCCCTCAAAACTCAAATCTTCATCAAGCTCTCTCCAATGTATTCCGTCATGGCTCGTTGTGAAATTTGCGCGCTGCGCAGGAGTAGCCCATTTCAGCCTTTGGAAATCTGAAAACTTCTCACATGCCTCCTTCCCGTCAGTGGTACGTATCCATACCTCCGTATCAGTCAACCATACCTTTTCAACTATGATATTTTCCATAACCACTTATTTTGATTTATTAAAAAATTTATTCCAATGCTCTGCTATTACTTCTTGATTTTCTTCTATAACTGATTCTACAAGTTTCAGTTCAGATGACTTCAAGCCATTATTTTTGATTAATGTAACTGGAAATAAAGTGAATTTAGCACTTACATCCCCTTTGATTACATGAACATGTATAGGCTCATGGTCATTAGCGTAAAACATAAAACGAAAACCAAATAAAATAAATATCGTTGGCATACCTTTCTCTATTGATTACCCTACAAATATAGGTAATTATTTAATTACCTACAACTATTCAAGCAAAAAATTAGCGGCAATTCTTTGATGTTGCCGCAAAATATTCTATTTTTCTTGTACTAAAATTATAATCCCTATAATTTTTCTGACTAAGAGGCATTTTTCTGTCCCTTATTTCCGATTTGCTCATTCTTTGCCGCTTGCTCCTCCTTGATTTCTGCAAGCTCCTCTTCTACCCTATCAGCATTCCCGGCAAACATGATACCTTCACGTGTGGACCAAATGCCACCACTGACAGCGGAAACGGCAGTAGTCACCTTATCATTCAAATCATCAATCATATATGGAACCAGTTCTGTTTCTATGTCAATGGTCTGCGATGCCTTGCTAAACTCGGTTGGATTGATAGAGCCTAAAGCGGAAACAATGAAATTTACTCTCCGCTGCAAGAACTCACCGATAACCTCACCGTGATTTTCTACCGCCATATGTGCACCCATGAACATAAAGCGGAAAGCGGTTCCTGATGCTTTGCCTACCCCCTTCAACGTTTCAAATGATATTCTTGGAGTGTTTGACATATCATAAGCCATATTAGTGAGTGTTTCTGCTTCAAAACGTACCGTATCTGGCACCTGATTCCACGTCAGATATTGAGCATCCGCACCTTCACCTGTAAGTTTGACCATTCTGTCCTTAACCTTACCCATGAAACCCTCCACGTCACCGATAAGTTTCAATAAAGGGAAGAAATGATAATCGATGCAATCTGCATAATTGGATAATAATTTCTCCAACCGAACCCGAAAAGTCTTTATCTTTTTGCAATAAGGTTCAGGACGGTAGGCATAGAGAACCGGTAATTTGGGGAATCCATGAGTAAAAGGCGTTCTTTCTTCATACCCTTTAGATAAATCCCACTGATAGACCATCTTATCAGTGATAGTCATAAAGCAAGTTATCTCCGAATCATCCATGAGCTTCTTCTTGTACTCACGTGAGAAAGCAATCATCTTACCTTCATCATTGAAGAACGGATAAAGCTTATCCCCACGGAACGGAGACCATAATACGCTTTTCAGCTTCTTGGTAGGTTTTACCTTGCCTCCGAATGTAGTCTTTACTTTTTTCCAGAACTTCGCCCAAAACGAATCATCATCGGTAACATACCAATATTCTGCCGCTTCTTGTTCGGAGAGCCAGGCACGGACAACCTTCTTGTTCTGATATTTGATTTTGTTGGATTTAAATACAGCCTTTACCGCATCCAGTAGCTTCTTTTCATCATCATCAGTTGGAGTGCAATCCATAGACGGTTCTGTGCCGACCGTGAAAGCAGTTTGAATGTTCACTATATCCTGTTCCAATGGAATGGAGATACGGTTCACCGGTTCAGTCTTATACTTTGCTTCGATTTCATAAGTCTTACCCGTTTTTTCATCGAAGTGCTTCTCTGCTTCTTTTTCAAGAACCTTTCTGTCCGGATATTTCTTTTCGTCAACCATGATTTCATGGCGTTCCGGATTCCAATCATCCCAAAGTTTGCAACGGTCGGGAAGTTCAGTTTTCCTACCTTTCTTCAGATAGTTTATCTTCTGCCCGATATCGGGCAATGCTAATATTTCTTCTAAATTCAATGGCATAGCTTATATTTTTAGTGTGTGAATATTCCTGTTAAATCTTTCGGCTTCTGAATCTTACCAAGAAGCTCACCCAATACATAGTAACGTACAGCATCTATTCCGTGATTGTCATGGTCTTCCGGTTCGTTGATATAGTTCCCGTCCTTATCCTTTGCCCAAACATACTTTCTGAACTCGCTTTGTAAGTTGTACGAGCGTTTGGTTATATAAATCTCCATATCTTTCATTTTGTCAATTCCGGCATTGATAGAGCCTGCACCTTTCTCTACGGCATATATCTTGATTCCTCCGTTGTGTATCTCTTGAATCAAACGTGGATCTGCGCTGTCAGCAATGACTTTCAATCCCCACGGGCGAAGAGTCTTGATGATGTCAGAAGAAAGCAATCCAGTACGGTAATCCACTTCATCCAAGTAAAGGGCGTTATCAACGATACCACAACGAATGGAAGCAGACGGGTCATGCGTATAACCGAAGTCTTGCCCGAAAGCAATTTTCTTTGCCCAAGCCGGGAACTCGTCAACAATTCCCCACTTCTTGAACACTGCACCTTCAGCAACGTCAGCCCAGCGGCCGATAACCACATGAGCATATTTTTCGGGATTATTTACCTTCATATCCTCCACCTCTTTCAGAAACTCCGGGGAAAGATTCTCCAAGTTATCAAAATACGTGGTATGGATATGAAGTACATTCGGATGAGTGGAAATCTGAACCTGCACACCGTCAATCTCTACCAGCTTGTGAGTTTTCTCAATGTATTTTTTGTAGATGAAGTGATTGGAATCGCACGGATTCATTATAATGATAATCCGGTTCTGAATACCCTTCTTGCGAATGGAGAGCATTATTTTATCGAACTCATCTTCGCTTGTCCACTCTTCCGCTTCATCGCAGACGAAAGTCGTAATGCCTTGAATGGATTTCAGTTTTGCTGTCTGGTTCCCGGAAGAAGTCTTGATACCCCGGAACATGATACGGCTCTTAGTCATCTTATTGACTATGTCCGTCTTTGTGGTCTTAAAATAAACACATAGCGAAAAAGTAAATTTGGGCAAAGCGTAGTGAATTAGCTGATAGAGCGTTCGTTACGCTTTGTTTTTCTATGGGGCAGAGCCAACGAAATACCACCTCGAAGCCAAACAGTGCAGAAGTTCAGTTACCACCTCGTTACTCCCGTAACGGGTGCATATTCCTTGCTAAAATGTTCTGTTTCTGCGTTTTGCGTCGATTTACATAGCTGTCGGTAACTCACTAATAACTAATTTTGTAACCAAAAAAAGGAGTGAGTTATGCGTAGTACATTCAAGGTGTTATTTTACGTGAAGAAAGGCAGCGAGAAGCCGAACGGCAACCTGCCTTTAATGT
>ERZ780132.125-NODE-125-length-26908-cov-4.40971_pt1 | contig 26908 bp, 20 predicted proteins | sample MGYA00511569_ERZ780132 | MGnify/ENA primary metagenome ERZ780132 (study PRJEB29588, sample SAMEA2155030) | human gut metagenome | biome: human gut; feature: human-associated habitat; material: faeces | place: Denmark | collected 2008/2010 ... | reverse complement strand
TATGAATTATGCATTATGAATTATGCATTGTTACAGCACCTTCCTTACGGTATCGGGGCTGTAGGTAGCGAAGATCTGCTCAAAGTTAGCACCCACGCTGTCTGTTGCCATAGAGCTGTCACGCATTACGAAATAATATGGCTTCTTCTTAGCAATAGCCGTGATAACTTCTTCTGTCACATTGTCGTCAAAGCAGGCAATCAGATAGTTGTCCTCAACATTAAACACTTTCTTGCCAGCAATGGTGGTTTCCTCAATTTTACTTGAAAGCAGCACACCTAAATCAAGCATAACCTGGAACAGTAAATCTTCCGGTGTTCTGTCCTCTTTTATATTGCTGATAAGGTCATCAAGTGATTCTGAGCCGAACTCAGAGGGCGTGTAGTATACATTTTTCATGTTAGAGGTGTCGCACTTGAGAACACGGAAACCACCATCAAACTTGTCTGCTACAGAGTTACCATATTCTTTTGCCTCGTCATCGTAATATGTAACTGCTAATCCTGTTTCTTTTTCAGCTTTTTCAAAAGGTGCGGCAATTTTAATTTCTTCTTTTATTTTCTTTGCGGCTCTGCGTATGCGTTCTTTACCGATTTCACAAATGTTCTTGTATCCGGCTTTATAGGCTTCGCTCTTTTCATCGGTCGCTTCGGGTAGCTGAACCATAATAAACTTGCGGTGTCCGCCATCCTCTGCGTTTAGTTGCATAACAGCGTGGGCAGTTGTGGCAGAACCAGAGAAGAAGTCGACGATAATCGCATCTTTATCCGAGCCAATTGATGAAATATATTTCAGTAAATTTACATTTTTTGAATAATCAAATACCGAGGCATCAAATATTTTTTTCAATTCAATAGTGCCAACAGTATAATTCCAAATATTTTTTGGGGCGTTAAAACCAGATTGCAGAAATTTAGGTGTATATTTGTCACCATTTTTGAAAATCTTTATATCTGATTTCCTTTCAAGAAAGGTATCTAAGCTCCATCTCCATCTATGTAGTTTACCATTCCTTTTGCCAGGCCTAATAGGAACAAAACCTTTGCTGATTAAATCAACATCGTCAGAATAGACCAGTTTCTCATCATTTGTATAGATCAAGTTTTTATTATAATCATATCTTGGAATCATTTCTCCAGTATGTTCATTATAATATATTGTATATCCCATATCTAATCTTGTTTCAAACGCTGTTGGAGCATCATTAAGATTACGATAAATTTCATCTGTTTTATCCACTCTGTTTATTTTGGCATCAAGTATTGATTTTACATAGACAAAACAGTACTCTACATTTTTTTGAATTAAAACACCATCACCTGATTGATTAGCACCGGTGATAATAGTAATTTGAGCTAAAAAATTGCATTCTCCAAATATCTCATCGCATACTTTTCTTAAGTTATCGTCTTCATTATCATCAATTGAAATAAATATCACTCCATCTTCAGTTAGCAAATCCTTTGCCAACTTCAACCTCGGATAGATCATATTCAGCCAGTCCGTATGGAAACGACCGTTGCTCTCGGTGTTCTGCACCATACGGTTGCCGTCCTCATCATACTGTCCACTGTTAGCAAGATACTCATCCGCACTCTGAGCAAAGTCATCCTCATAAACAAAGTCATTTCCTGTGTTGTACGGAGGGTCGATGTAAATCATCTTAATCTTGCCGAGATAGGTTTCCTGCAAGAGCTTCAGCACTTCGAGGTTATCGCCCTCGATATAGAGGTTTTCTGTAGTATCAAAATCCACGCTTTCCTCACGGCAGGGGCGGAGCGTTTTGGAAATGGGAGCGTTCGCCAGCAGGACAGATTTCTTCTTGTCTGGCCAAGTAAACTGATAGCGTTCTTCGTTGCCATCTACAACCTTTGTGTTGATTTCCTGCATCAGTACATCTTTATCTATCGCACGGACTACCTCTCCGTTTTCATCTATAGTTTCGGTTACGGCATTCGGAAACATCGCCGCTAATTTTTTGAAATTCTCATCGGCTTTGTTCGCTGTTTGCATTTTTAGTTTGTCCATTTATTTATCCTCCTTGATTTCATCAATGAATCTATCCAACAAAAATGTCACTTTGGCCTCATCATTTTTCAGATTAAACAGTTCCTCAATCTTGTTTTTAAGCTCGATCATATTTGCCTTGCAATGTTCGTCGCCGTTTAAAACAGCTCCCATTTTCTTTGTATCTACTGCACATTCGTGGTACTTTGGGTTTCCAAAGGAAAAGGAAGGCACATAAATATTAGTATAGTCGGTCTGTGTAACCCAAGCGGCTCCCATTTCGTTTAAACACGCAGGGCTCTCCAAATACTTATCCGACCACAGAATTATCATAAAAAGAGTACTGTTAATGTGTGAACGCAGATATTCATAGATAGATGCATCAAGCGGAATTTTATGAAGAGGATGAGATGTATAAACCAATTGGTTGTCTTTTACTCCTAATCCTGTTATAAAGCGTTCAAGTGCATCTCCGTATTTTTTATCGTCGGATTTATGGCTAATAAAAATAACGGAATCTGTTTTAATGGTATCAATGCCTGCTGGTGTGGCTGAAACACACTCATCCTCCTTCAAGCCGGATAGAATTTCCTTAATTAACCGCATATTTTTCTGGTGTGATGCAAGGTTACATATATATACGCTCGATGAAATAGCTCCGATGTTTTCATCATACCATTTGTCAATGCCGGAAAGTGTGTACATTATCGTGTCGTAATCCGCATTAGAAATGGCTTCTTTCAATTTGAATAGGTAATTCATAAGATTGGCATCACTTGTGTAATCGTCTATTGTTCCATATATGCCATCATATTCAACAGAAAGTCTTTGAAAGTTATTCATTGTAAAGCCTCCTTTATAGTATATCAAGTTGTTTTTGTAATGCTCTAATCTGTTGCACCAACTCAAACTTCTTCTTCGGCTGTTTCTCAGCCTGTGCCTTTTTTTCAAGCTTTTCTATTTGCTTTTTCAGCTTTTCCTGTTGTTCATGAAGTGTTATATTTTCATCAAGCGTTAACTTCTCATTCCATACTCCTGACTCCAAACTCCTGATAACGTTTTCCCATACTTTATCAAGATTCAAGCCTTGTAACTCAACGCTACAGCTTTCGGTCGGCATCCAGTCCGTCTGAATAAGCTTAGTACGGTAAACAGCTATCTTGCTCTGTCCCTCGTATTCGAGAATAAATAAAATATTTTGAGGTATCAGTTTTGATAGAATAGCTATGTTTTTCTCGTCAAAATTTTTCTTTTTAAGCGTAACAAGCAACACAAAAAAGTTTTTAACTTCTTCACCGGCAGGGATATTTATCTTGTCCGGCGAAATTTCATTGACAATAGCTATTCTTGAAATATCAGCATCGATTTTTTCCTTTGCCGCCGTATTCATTTGGAACTTCGCATAGACAGCCTTCTTCGGAAGCTGCTTGCTCATTTCTGTGCTTTTGGGTAAACCAAGCATTCTGATTTTCACCTCGATTTAATTAGTTAGGAGTTAGGAAAGTTAGGAAAGTTAGGAAAGTTAGGAATTAGGAGTGAGAAGTTTGAAGTTATGAGTGAGAAATTATGCATTATGAATTATGAATTATGAATTTTTTCCCCTTCTTACTACAAGAAAGCTTATCAGTTCAAAGTCGTCCAGTCCTTTGATTTCGTTTGACAGAAAGCTGACCTGACCGCCGCCTAAGAAGCTGTCAATATCGCTCTCGTCCTTTACTTCAATGATGGAAGCAATGGCATCGCCAAGCAGTTTGGAAAGCTGCGACATATTTCTGCCGTCACGGGTTTCTTTGTTGAACGGCTTGTAGGCTTCGGGAATAGGCTCTGTTTTTCCTTTGCAAAGAAGCCGCATTTTATCCAGCATTTCTTTAGGAGAAAGGTGATCGCAAATAACCTCACCGTCATTTCCTATGTATACCATATAGAATGGATGCAACCGATTTTTGTTGTTGATATTTACACTGTCGGAACGATTTTTCAGAACGTATATCACTCCGGCAGGTGCATCCTCGTTTGCTGTAACAACAGAGTGCAAGCCAAAAGGAGCTTTGTCAATATCCGGGTGGTATTTAATATAATCGAGCAGGTCAAGCCTGAATTCATTAAGACCTAAGTCCATTATGGAAATACCCGTTGTCATATCTTCAATATCAACAACCTCGTCCTGCAATTTTTTGAGTTGCGCTTTTCTGTATTCAAGATCAGTCTTTTCTTCATCACTGAGCAGATTGTCATCGCCCGTAGCGGTCATATCCACGATTTTCATACGGGTTTCAACTTTGGCTTTCAGATTGATATAATCGTCAAGCGTTACATCAGGCCAGAAGTTAACAAGCTGAATTACTTTGTTTTTGCTTCCGATACGGTCGATTCGTCCGAAACGCTGAATTATACGAACAGGATTCCAGTGTATATCATAGTTTACGAGGTAGTCACAGTCCTGCAAGTTCTGACCTTCCGAAATACAGTCTGTTGCAATCAGAATGTCGATGTCAACTTTCGGTATACTGTCAAATAAATCTCTGCCTTTAGAAATTGGCGAGAAGCACGTCAATACTGTATTTAAATCAGCATGGAGTTTCGGGCAGGTTGTCCGTCCTTCTACCGAGCCGGAAATCATCGCTGTATTAAGTCCGAAATTCTCTTTGACGTAACGACTGACGTTATCATAGAGATAATCTGCTGTGTCAGCAAATGCAGTGAATATAATCAGCTTCTTGTTTCCGCCATTGATAGGGTGAGTTATTTTATTGTTAATCACCCGGAAAAGTTCTTGCAGCTTCGAGTCGTGTTCCGGCGTTATATCACCAATCATATAAGTAAGAAGCTCAAGAATTTCAGCATCTTTTTCAAGAGTATCCCGCCATGATACATAGTCCATATCAGCAAGGTCAATCTTGACCTTCTTGCCAAAAGAAAACAGGTCATTCGAGTTTTGATCCTCGGCATCAAACTCGTCCATATCGGAAATATCCGTCAGATCGAGGGTCGTACCGGAGTGCTTATCAAAGCGGTCAATCGTTTCTATCGTGCTGTTTATCAAATCCTTGATGCGGATCAGCGTCAGATTGAACGAGTATACCGAGCTTTCCATACGCTTCATAAGGTTAATGGCGGTCAGGCGACGGATGCCTTGCTCACGGTTTGCCTGCGTAAAGCCGACATTGACCTTGTTATCTCCGTACAGCTCGGCATACTTCTCCATCTTACTCGGCAGAATGTAGTGTGTCGGTGTATAAATCGTCAGTGTCAGGAGCATAAGCTGCTCAAAAATCTCGTTGTAACTGATCGCTTTCTTCAGGTCGGTAAGATGCGGACGAAGTGAGATCGGCTTTAGCCTTGTCGGGAAAGTGCCAATGTCCGCCATATCGTAGTACTTCTGAATGTGTTTTCTTGAACGGGCGATGGTCACACTATCCAGCACTTCAAAGAAATCGAAGTCCAGCATTTTGAGCAGGTTTTCAGTTGTGCGGTCGCACGGTTCCCATTTGCTCCAAGTGTTGAACGCCCGCTGTGCGTTCTTGAAGATTTCATCGATGGAACGGGTAGTGTTGAGCTTTTCGTCTATGTAATCTGTATGCCCTTCATACGCAAGGGCAAGCTGATTTTTCAGATCATTGAAGCGGTTATTGACTGGCGTTGCAGAAAGCATCAGCACTTTTGTTTTAACACCGGCACGAATGACCTTCTTCATCAAGGTAACATAGCGATTATCCTTAGTGTCCTCGTCCGGGTTCTCAACCAGCTTACCGCCGTTACGGAAATTGTGAGATTCATCTATAACCACAAGGTCATAGTTGCCCCAATTCAGTCTGTCAAGATCAAGTCCGTTTGATGTGCCGTGGGTGCGGTTTAAGTCAGTATGGTAAAGCACATCGTAACGAAGCCGGTCGGCAGCAATGGGGTTATTGACATAGTTATCTTTATAAGTATTCCAGTTGTTTGTCAGCTTCTTGGGGCAGAGCACAAGAACGGACTTGTTGCGGTTTTCGTAGTATTTAATAACGGCAAGGGCGGTAAAGGGTTTACCAAGACCGAAAGGGGGGAAAAAGTTTTCCCAAACCCCGACGCTATCCGCAAGGATGCAGCCGTTGTATTTTTCAAGTTTGTTTATGATGGCGAGTGCGGCATCTTTCTGAAAGTTATACAGCATACCCCAGATTTTACTTTCTTTAAACCCTGTTGCTTCATTAGGAAGTACATCTTCTGATATGTCGTCAAGAAATTCGTTGAATATATTATACAGCGTCATGAAATAGATGAAATCGGGAGAGTTTTCCTTATATGCCGCTGTAATGTTATCTATTACTTCATCGGTAACATTCTGCAATTTTGTTTTATCATCCCATAACTGATCAAACAGCTCCAAATATATTTTGCTGAAAGGCAATTCCGTTTTCTGTATTATGTTATATGCGTTGTTTCCGCGTTCACATCCTAAGCCAACTGTAGAGAATTCATTGATAGGCATATAATTCTTATCATCTACATTGATGAAGCCCATCATGTTTTCATTGCTTACATTAGATTTGAAGGTGACTTTTTTCTTTATCCATTCAGCACATTCTTTAGCTATAGCTTTTTGTGTCAGTTCGTTTCTGAGTTTGACTTCAAACTCTGTTCCGTAAAGATTCCTTTCACGTGTCAGACGTGGGATATAAAATTCACGTCGCTCTTTTTTTGCTTTTTCAGTAACAAATGTCGGAGAAGTGAAGATGAAACGGAGCTCATCAATCTGGGAGAGTTGCGTTTTCAATTCCTGAAAGGCATAGATAGAAAAGCAAGCCGCCGCAATGGAGATTTTGCTGCCTTGCTTTATTTCCACTGATAAGTCATCCTTTAGTGTTTTTGTTGTATTATTTATTAGATCCATTTTTCATACCCATCCTAATTTTCCGACAGTGCATTCACCTTATACAATAATCAAATTGTTTTTACTGATGAAGGTTGGTTTTGATTACTCAACAGTAAAAATATAACTCACTATTTTAATTTATTATAGCACATTCCCGCTGTACTTTCAATCAGTAATAATGGAACTGAAATAATAAATCTAACTGCCGCCAAATGCTAAGCAGGACACGCTGATAGAGCACCCCAATGTCGCATCCGCTACATCATCTACCACAATCTTCTGAAATACCCGTCCAGCTTCTCCTCGCAAATTCTCAGTATCTCTTGCTTTTCTTTCTCATCAAGTGCTTTCATACAGTTGGCTCGACTTCGACTATACCGAGAGTTCTGGTGTGCCTGAGCATCTGCATATCCTCTTGAATATCAAATAAAGAGCAGTGCATTTACTCATCAAATATACCTCTCATAATCTTCACCGAGCAGAGCAGTCTGCAAACACAGCAAAAGAAAACTGCGCCACAATGTCGCACCCATACAAAAACACCTTGCCACAGTATAATTCTGTAGCAAGGTGTAAGTTATTCGCAATTCAAAACTGCACGATATTAACTTATGTCGCATCATTTTGCACAATTCCGGGGTAAAAATTACTGTAATTTTCACCAATTGTTTTGCTGTTTCAAAAATTATCAGCGGATTATTATTCCGAACACGCTGACGCAATTTTTCTGTTTTTAGTACCTCTAATATTGGCTAAGATGACAAAGAGCCGATTTTTAGAGCATAAAAACACCCCACCGCAAATAAATGCAATGGGGCTTTCTATCTGGAGCTAATACCCGGATTCGAACCGGGGACCTCATCCTTACCAAGGATGTGCTCTGCCGACTGAGCCATATTAGCAAACTCCTGACGGTTATTAATTATATCATACCATATCGACTTTGTCAAGGAAAATTTTCGAATTTTTAACTTCGATATACCGTAACGGTTTTATCAACGGTCAATATGTCGTAAAAATCAAACAAACCGCATTGTTGTGCGGTTTGTAGCTGGTACGGGTAACAGGACTTGAACCTGCACGCTTTCGCACCAGAACCTAAATCTGGCGTGTCTGCCAATTCCACCATACCCGTATATAAAAACGACGCTGAAAAACTCAGCGTCGTGTGGCGGAAAGAGAGGGATTCGAACCCTCGAACGGGTATTAGCCGTTACACGATTTCCAATCGTGCGCCTTAGACCAGCTCAGCCATCTTTCCACGACTTTAATATTTTATCATATCCCTGAAGAATTGTCAAGAACTTTTTTCAAATGTTTTCTTATTCCTTCATGCGTTGGCTTTAATTTTTTGAAAAATTGTGTCCAAGCCTCTTGACAAGCACAATATGTTGTGGTACAATTGAGAAAACAACGAAATGTACTTACTGCTTTTATATACAGTAAATTGAAAGGAAGATTGTTATGGTAAAAGTAAATGTAAAAAACGGCACACTCGATCAGAAAGAGATCGACGCTTACGTTCAGTATGCTATCGAAGCTAACCCCGGAAAACTGGTCACCGAGCTTGATATAGACATTGACGGAGATTTTGCCAATCTCACATATCATTTCGGCGAGATACCCTTTGACCGCATACGCCGTATCACAGGTTACCTTGTAGGTACGCTTGACAGATTCAATAATGCGAAAAAGGCTGAGGTTGAAGACAGAGTAAAGCACAGCATAGCGCCCGATGTCGAAGACGATATTTATGTTACGGCTTGATTTGTCGTTGACAGTAAATTGACAGAATAAAAAACGTTATTCCGTCCATACTTTTATTGGAAAATGAAAGTATGGGCGGTGTTTTTTTTTGTATTACAACAAGGTTGAAATAAGCGGTGTCAACACAGCGAAGCTGAAGGTCCTCAAGGAGTCGGAAAAAACCGAATTGCTAAGGCAAATGCGCAGCGGCGACCCGACAGCCAGAGAGAAGCTGATAAACGGCAATCTGCGTCTTGTTCTCAGCGTGATACAGCGTTTTTCGGGCAGAGGAGAAAACCCTGACGATCTTTTTCAGGTCGGATGTATCGGTCTGATGAAAGCTATCGACAATTTTTCAACTGATTTTAACGTCAGATTCAGCACTTATGCCGTGCCTATGATAATGGGCGAATTGCGGCGCTACCTGAGGGACTCAGGCTCAATCCGTGTCAGCCGTTCAATGCGTGATCTCGCTTATAAAGCTATGCAGGCAAGAGAAAAACTTACCAATGATAACTCAAAAGAACCTACAATCGAGCAGATAGCCAAAGAAATAGATGCAAAACGTGAGGATGTGGTAATAGCGCTTGAGGCTGTCAGTGACCCTATTTCGCTGTACGAACCGGTGTTTTCAGAGTCGGGTGATACCATATATATGATGGATCAGATTGGCGACAACAACGATGACAGAAACTGGCTCGATGAAATAGCATTGAAAGAGGCGATAATCGGGCTTGACGACAGAGAGAAGAATATTCTCAAGCTGCGTTTTTTCAGAGGCAAAACTCAGGTGGAAGTCGCACAGGAAATAGGGATAAGTCAGGCACAGGTATCACGGCTTGAAAAAGGCGCTCTGGGAAAAATAAAAAAAGCACTGTAGCAAAAACGTGTCAATCTGCGAAGGTTGACACGTTTTTCTTTCTTTGCCTTATTACAATTTGTCTTTTTTGTTGACAAAAAAAATGCACTGTACTATAATAAAATAATAGTTTGGATTGGTGATAAAACATTTAAGGCAGGGGAAAAGATGAGTAATATCCGTATTTTTGTATCGCACAGGATAGATATTGACAGTGAAACAGTAGACACTCCCGTTTATTTTCCGGTCAGATGCGGTGCGGTTTATGATGAAGAAGGCAACAATGAGATTCAGGGCGATGACACGGGCGATAATATTTCAAAGCTCCGTATGTCGTTTTGTGAGTTTACGGTTCAGTATTGGGCGTGGAAGAACGTTGATGCCGATTATTACGGACTCTGCCATTACCGTCGTTATCTTTCCTTTTCAGATAAGCACTATAAAAACACAGCCTTCAATATGGTGCGTGAGTTGAGGCTTACAGCACACGAAAAAAAGAAATATCATCTTGATGATACCAAAAAAATCAACAGCGTTGTTCAAAAATATGATATGATAATTCCCGGGCTTGCAAAAGCGTCCGAGATGAGTTATAACAGGGCGGAAGTCGAAACGCTTCGGGAAATGTGGGAAAGCTATAACGGAGTTTATTTTGAGCAGGGAATAATAGATAAGATGTTCTCCCTTATCAAAGAGCTTTCGCCCGAATATTATAATTCCGCCTGCGAATATTTTTCCGGTGAATATCACAGAGCATTCAATTGCTACATAATGAAAAAAGAACTGTTTGTCCGTATGTGCGAGTTCCAGTTTCCTATAATGAACAGGATAATGGAAATAACCGATTGCAAAACCTATGAACGTGCTCCCGGATACATCGGGGAAATGCTTAACGGAATTTTTATACATTATATGCTGACGGTTGAAAACAGGTCGGCTAAGGAAACCCAGCTTGTATTTTTTGTTAATACGAAAAAAATAGATTCCGCTAAGGAATATTACAGATACAGGATTCATGCCGTTGCCGATAAAGCCGTACGGAGCGTTGCCGACAAGATATTCCCGATGTACTCGCCACGACGTGAAAAGGTTAAAAAGCTGTTAAGACTAAAATAGCGCTTTAATAATTTAGCTAAAGAGGTGTGTGGTTTTAGCTGGTTTTTTGTAAAAAATTAACCAATTGAATCTGTTCGCATTGACAAAAATGCTTTTTGTGTTATAATTATTTTAATATTAGTATGAAAAATGCCCGAGATTTGACATTTTTTAACATCATCAGGAAATGAAAGGATAAATAGCAATGAAAGTATTGGGAATAATTCCCGCAAGATACAAGTCGAGCCGTTTCCCCGGCAAGCCCCTTGCGGATATATGCGGAAAGCCGATGATATGGTGGGTATACAACAGAGCCATAAAAGCCGAAACTCTGACAGAGGTGTATGTTGCCACCGATGATGAACGCATTTACAATGCCTGCAAGGAAAACGACATTAATGTAATAATGACCTCCGATACTCACAAGACAGGAACAGACCGAATAGGTGAGGTCGCAAGAAAAATTCCTGCGGATTTATATGTCAATATACAGGGCGATGAGCCTATGATCGAGCCGGAAACAATAAACAAGGCAGTATATCCTTTCTTCGAAAATCCCGATTTGCAGATCACAAATCTTATGACTAAGATAAAGGATCCTGTTGATGTTGTAAACTTCACAGTGCCTAAAGTCATAACGAATGCCGACAATATAGGCGTATATCTTACCAGAAGTACCGCTCCTTATCCTAAGGGAAGCATAGACTACAGCTATTACAAGCAGGTGTGCGTATACGGCTTCAAGCCTGAGGCACTTCAGTTCTATTGCTCTTCTCCCAGAGGAAAAATAGAATCCATAGAGGATATTGAAATTCTCAGATTTATAGAAGCCGGCTACAGAGTTCAGTATATTGAGGTCGATTCCGAAACAGTAGCCGTTGATACACAGAACGATCTTGAAAAGGTCAACAGACTGATAGCAGCAAAGCTCGAACGGGAAAAGAATTAATTATTACAGGTGGGTATGAAAAAAATACGGATACTTGATTGCACTCTGCGTGACGGCGGATACATAAATAACTGGAAGTTCGGTTATGAAAACATAAAAGACACAGTACAGCGTCTTATACAGGCCGGTATTGATATAATAGAGGTTGGATATTTATCGTCAAAGGGAGATTTTTCTGCGGATGAGTCGCAGTATTCCTCGGTTGATGCTATAAAAAGAATCCTTCCTGCCGACAGGAAAAATACTCTGATTGCCGTAATGATAAACTGTGGGGATTATGATGCAGAGCTGTTGCCGCAGTATGACGGTACAGGACCCGACTGCATAAGGGTTTGCTTCCATAAGTCGCAGGCGTTGCAGGCGGTTGAGCTTTGCAGAAAAATCAAGGATAAGGGCTATAAGGTATATTTTCAGCCTATGGTAGCTCTCAGTTATTCCGATGCCGAGTACCTCGGTCTTATAGGTATGGCTAACAAATTCCGTCCGGACGGTTTTTATATCGTTGATTCGCACGGCTCCATGAAACAGAAGGATGTTGCACGTTTCTTTTATCTTATAGAGAATAATCTCGATAAGGAGATAGCTGTCGGATTCCATTCCCATAACAACCTTCAGCTTTCGTATTCAAACGCTCAGTATTTAACCGCTTTGCATACCGATCATAATCTGATAATAGACAGCAGTATTATGGGTATGGGCAGAGGTGCGGGAAACCTCAATACCGAGCTTTTTGTGGAATATCTGAACGAAACCGCAGGCGCCGATTACAGCACAGAGCCTATTCTCTGTTCTATCGACAACACCATAGCTCCTATTTATATGACTACGGCATGGGGTTATTCCTTATCGGGCTATCTGTCCGCAAAATACAGATGCCACCAGAATTATGCAAGATTCCTGAATAATAAGAATACGCTTACTTTTGAAGGTATGAACGCTATTTTCTCAAAAATAGAGCCTGAAAAGCGTGACAATTATGACCGAGAATATATAGATAAGCTGTATACCGCTCATATGTCTGCAGGCGGCGAAAAAACGCCCGAGGCTGAGCTCAGCAGACTTTTTGAAGGACGTAATATTGTTATTATCGCGCCGGGCAGGACAACATCGGTAGAATCTGAAAGACAGAAGGTCTTTGATAAGGTCAAAGCCACCGATGCAATCGTGATTTCCGTAAACCACTGTCCCGAATGGATTAAATGCGATTATGTGTTTGTAAGCAATATAAGACGTTACGAAAAGCTAAGCGGAATAGAAACCGACAAGCTGATAATAACATCTAATATTAATGCACAAGCGGGCTACACAGTAGGATACGAGCCTTTGCTGTGTTCTATAGAAGCTGTCCGTGACAACGTTACACTTATGCTTATAGCGCTGCTTATAAAATCCGGAGCAAGTTCCGTTTATCTTGCCGGAGTTGACGGATATTCATTCAAGGACCGCAACTTTGCATATAGAGATATGGAAACGTATGAAGACGAGCAGGTAGCCAAAGAGCAGAACAGCGGTATATCAGCCGCAATCGCTCAGCTTTCACAGCGGATACCCGTTTCATTTATAACAAAATCACTTCTTGAAAGAGAGGAAAACCGTTCATAATGAAGGTAGTTTCTTTTGGAGAAATAATGCTCAGACTATCGCCCGACGGATATTACAAATTGTTTCAGAAGCCGGAACTTAATACATCGTTTTGCGGTGCTGAAGCTAATGTAGCCGTTGCCCTCAGTAATTTCGGAGATGAGGCTGAATTTGTGACCGCACTTCCCGATAATGATATAGGCAGAGCGGCTTGCAGAGAGCTTATGAGATATGGCGTAAAGACGGATAATATAGTTTATACGGGCGACAGGCTCGGAATATTCTTTGCCGAGAAAGGCGCAAGTCAGCGTCCCTCAAAGGTGATATACGACAGAAAGAACAGTGCGATAGCGTCGGCTGACCCTTCGTCGTTTGATTGGGAAAAGATATTTGACGGTGCGGATTGGTTTCATATTACGGGAATCACTCCGGCACTTTCCGACAGCCTTGCAAAAATTTCTGTCGATGCCGTAAAAGCCGCAAAAAAAGCGGGTCTTACCGTAAGCTGCGATATAAACTACAGAAGCAAGCTGTGGAGCGCTCAAAAGGCACGTCCCGTAATGACCGAGATAATGCAATATGTTGATGTCTGCATAGGAAATGAAGAGGACGCTGAGATAGTGTTCGGAATAAAAGCAGGCGCTACGGATGTCACAAAGGGACAGCTTGATACAGACGGCTATAAAAAGAGCCTTCAGACCGTTGCGGAAACATTCGGCTGTAAAATAGTCGCATACTCGCAGAGAAAGAGTTATTCCGCAAGCGACAACGGCTGGTCGGGAATCATTTATGATGACGAAAAAAAGCAGGTTTATACATCTGCACAATATGATATAAGAATTACAGACAGAATAGGCGGCGGCGATGCATTTGCGTCGGGGCTTATTTATGCTCTGCACAACAATATATCGCCGGCGAACGCTATTGAAACAGCTGCTGCGGCAGGCTGTCTTGATCAGACGCTTGAAGGCGATTTCTGTCTGTTCGGAATTAATGATGTACTTGATCTTGCCGGTGGAAATTCGTCGGGAAGAGTAAAGAGATAAAAAGAAAGGAATTTTATTATCAATGAACAGCGGTGAAAACAACAGCAAAAAAATCGCAATTTTCGTTTCACACAGAATCGACCTCAAAAGTATGGTTGTCGACAATCCTTTATATGTACCCGTAAGATGCGGTGCAGCACTCGACGAGAATGATAAAGGCAACGCAATAATGGGCGACAACACAGGCGATAACATATCCGAGAAAAGAATTTCTTTTTGCGAATACACAGTACAGTACTGGGCGTGGAAAAATTATGATGCGGATTATTACGGACTTTGTCACTACAGAAGGTATCTTTCGTTTATGGATTCCTTTATGCCGGGCAATGACTACGATGTACGAATGGAAAACAATCTTTCGGTACGCACCGCAGAGTTATATCAGCTTTTCAATAAGTCAAAGATGGAGAAGGAGATCTCATCCTATGACGTTATTGTCGGCAAGGCTTTCGATACGACAAAAATCACCAGAGTACGTCCCAGAAACAGTGTAAAGGAGTTATGGTACGCATCAAGAAATCTTGTTGATCCTATAGCTATTGACACGCTGATAAAGATAATAGAAGACAGGCACCCCGAGCTTGTTGAATCTATGAATGAGTATTTTGCCTCAAAGTATTACAGAGGCTATAACTGCTTTGTAATGTCAAAGAAGATATTCAACGAATACAACAAGGTGCTTTTTGACATACTCTTTGAGTTTGATAAACAGTTTGACACCACCGGCTATGAGGGCAACAAGCTCAGAGCCACAGGCTATATGGGCGAGATCGTATACGGCGTTTATATGTGGTATCTTCAGCATCACACCGACTGCAAGTTCCTTGAGCGTCAGATTGTATACTTCAAGAATACCGAAGCAGATCCCGATGCAAATACCCTTGCACAGCGTACTCTGTCATACAAGAAACCAAACGATGACATCAAGATTTTCGTTTCGCACAGAATGGATCTTGACAGCGCCGTGATAGGTAACCGTATATTCGAAAACTATAAGTGTAATGCAGGCTCGGCGAGATGCTTCCTTAAGATGAACGGCGATGACACCGGCGACAATATCTCCGATCTTGCAAAGTATTTCTCGGAGCTGAGCGTTCAGTATTGGGCGTGGAAGAATGCCGATGTAAATTACTATGGTCTTTGCCACTACAGACGTTATCTTTCATTCAGCAATAAGAAGTTTGACCAATGCTCAAGAGGCTACATAATCGAGAATATGCTCAATGACGAGAGCATAGAGAAGTACGGCCTTAAAGACTATGACGGTATGGCAAAGCAGATAAAGAAATACGATCTTATCACAGGCGGAAGCATGAATGTTGATGAGATGGATTTCCTTTTTGGCGGAAAACGTGCACATTGCATCAAGGATATATTCATGATTCAGGAGCATTTATTCGATAAAAGCGCACCTGAGCTTACGCTTAAGCTGGTTGATGAACTTTACCCCGAATATTCTAAGGCTGCCGAGGAATATATGGCTTCAAAGAAGTACTATGCGTACAACTGCTTTGTAATGTCAAAAGAGCTGTTCAACCGCTTCTGTACATTTGAATTCGGCGTACTGTTCGAATTCATGAAAAGATTTGATATGTCAAAATATCAGGGTACCAAAATGAGAACGCCCGGCTATATGTCTGAGGTTCTTTACGGTATCTTCATATACTGGGTATTAAAGCAGAGAAAGTACAAGGTAAAGGAAAATCAGCTTGTATTCTTCAGAGAAACCAATGCCGCAAAGTGCAAGGTTACACCTGCAAAAACAGCGGCTACTCCCAAAAAGCCCAAAAAAGACGAAAGCGTTTTAAAGAAGATAATGAGAAACACCTTCCCTGCATATCGTGTTGCTTTACGAAACGAGGAAAGACTCGGCGCACTGGTTGCTTCTGTTAACGATCTTCAGAAAAAGTCTACAGAACACAGCGCACTGCTTGCGAGAACCGTAAAGGTTTGTCAGAGTACCGCTCCCAAGAGCGTACAGGCAGCGGTTGCTAAATCTCCTATCATCGCTACCAGTCTTCGCAAGGATATATGGGATGCAAAAACACTCACCTCAAATATCAATCTCAATATCGCTTGCCTTGCAAATGAGATACACGAAACTCACAAGAAGTCATTCGGCGAGTTCAGAAATATCAATACCGGCAGAGATGTTGTTGTAATGGCATCAGGACCTTCAATGAAATACTACAAGCCCATTCCCGGTGCTGTACATATAGGTATGAATGCTTCATTCTTAAATCCTGATGTTGATATTGATTATTATTTTACCACCGATTACGAAAGCCGTGCTCCGTGGTTTGAAAAGCTGAAGGAATACGATTTTGTCAAGTTCTTCGGTCAGTATTTTACCGGTGAATACAGAGATAAATTCCAGGTATCCGAGAAGATCATCAGAGAGAATAACGGCAGAAGATTCTTCCAGGCGGCTCCCAGCGAGGATATACATATTAATATAGAATTCTATCCCCTTATGGCATTCTATTCAATTGCGTTCCAGGCCATCCACTTTGCACTCTTTACCAATGCGAAAAGAATTTATCTCGTTGGCTGCGACTGCACCAATGCAGGATATTTTGACGGCAGCAAGCAGAGATTGTCCGATCTTGTAGCAAAGACAAGTGTTCCACACTGGTTAGACGGCTACCGGAAGGTCAAGGCGTTTGTTGAACGCTTCTATCCGGATACAGAGATTATATCCGTTAATCCTATGGGTCTCAGAGGACTTTATTCAGACGTTTATACGGATGACTTCATAGCAGATCATCCCGAAATAGATAGCAGTAAAGTGACACGTCTTAACAGCACACAGGAGGAAAAATGAAAGTTGTAATACTTGCCGGAGGTTTCGGCACCAGAATCAGCGAAGAAAGCCAGTTCAAACCAAAGCCCATGGTCGAGCTTGGCGGTATGCCTATAATATGGCACATAATGAAGCTCTATTCAGCTTACGGCTTCAATGAATTCGTTATATGTGCAGGTTACAAACAGCACGTTATAAAGGAGTATTTTGCAGACTACTTCCTGCATACATCCGATATTACATTTGACTTCACAAGCGGCAAAAACGAGATGATTGTTCACCGCAACAGCTCGGAACACTGGAAGGTTACCGTAGTGGACACAGGTCTTAACACAATGACCGGCGGACGTGTAAAGCGTGTAAAGGAGTATATCGGCAACGAGCCGTTTATGCTGACATACGGCGACGGCGTTTCTGATGTAAATATAGCCGAGCTTGTCGAGTTCCATAAAAAACACGGAAAGCTCGTAACAATGTCAGCTTATAATCCCGGTCAGAGATTCGGTGTGCTTGATATTGACGAAAACGGAAAAATAAACGAATTCCGTGAAAAGACATCCGGTGACGGCAACCTTATCAATATCGGTTTTATGGTATGCCAACCCGAATTCTTTGATTACATTGACGGCGACGATACCGTTCTCGAAAAGAAGCCCCTTGAAACAGTAGCAAAGCTCGGTGAGCTTATGGCATATAAGCATACAGGCTTCTGGCAGTGCATGGATACTGTAAGAGAAAAAGAACAGCTTGAGAAAATGTGGAGCAGCAACAATGCTCCCTGGAAGATTTGGAAATAATGAGTAAATTATCCGATAAACTTGCGGGATTTTTCGGAAGATTATTTCCGATGTCACGCAACAAGACAATAAAGCTCAACAACGAGATAAGGCAGACAGAAAGCGAGCTTTTTGCACAGCTTTGTGAAATGCTCGGTTTTCTTGAAAACAGCCTGAATACTTGCACGGATATATGCCGTGATAATGCGGAGCAGATAAAACTGTGCCGTCAATCGTTGCGTACATTGGAAGACAATCAGGTTAAATTCGGCGAGGACACTGCATTAAAACTCAAAGAAATTAAACTTGATATTGAAAATCTGAAAAAGCAAAATGAGCGTATCGGCGAAAAGCTGAGTAACGAAATATCGGAGAAATCTGCCGTAATATCCGGTGAACTTATCGACTGTATTTCACATCACACAGAGGAAATACTCGGTTGTATAACCGACAGCGACAAGCGTTCTTCCGATAGCGATAAGCACATTGTCGAACTTATTGAAAACGGCATATCGGAAAATAATAAGCACGCAGGAGAAATAAGATCACTCAACAACTCGCTTTCCGGTGATATTAAGTCACTTTCCGACAGCATTACCGCAGGCTTCGACAAGACCTCAAAGACGGGCGAGTATGCGTCTGCGCTTGACGGCTTATCGGCAGATAACGAAAGCATTTCGGCTGATATTAAGTCGCTTTCCGACAGCGTAACCGCAGGCTTTGACAAGACCTCAAAGACGGGCGAGTATGTGTCTGTGTTTGACAGCTTATCGGCAGATAACGAAAGCATTTCGGCTGATATTAAATCACTTTCGGACAGCGTTACCGCAGGCTTTGACAAGACTTCAAAGACGGGCGAATATGCGTCTGCGCTTGACGGCTTATCGGCAGATAACGATAGCATTTCGGCTGATATTAAGTCGCTTTCCGACAGCGTAACCGCAGGCTTCGACAAGACTTCAAAGACGGGCGAATACGCACAGTCTTTGCTTGATGCAGAGAATACGGCAAATACGATCCGCCGTGAGATGAATCTGTTCAAAAGGCAGTCATATCTCAGAAAACTGTATTTTCATCCCGGTGAACGTGAAGCTCTGGCAAAATTGTTCAGTGACGCTATGAACAGAGAGGACAGCGCACAACGATTCAGCGCACTTATAAGCGGACTTGACAACGAGAGCAGAAACACCGTTTCCGATATAATTCATCGTATGGGAATGATAGCGGACGGCAACAAGTCCTTGCAGGATGTCTATACACAGCGTGAGCAGGAAGAATTTGTTCGTATGAATGATGAATTCAGTTCAAAGATAGTAAAGCTGAACGATAATCTTTATTATTACAACGGTTATTATCTCCCCGTTAACCAGTTTGACAGCAGCGTATTCTTCACAAGATACGGAATAGATAAGCTGACCACACTGGACAGCGTGAGAAATAAGCATATAATCGACGCAGGCGGATATGTCGGTGACACGGCGCTTCTGTTCTCGTCATATACGGATAAGAACATTCATGTATTTGAGGCTTCTCCTTCAAATATGGATATTATCCGTGAAACGATAAGGCTGAATCATCTTGACAATATAGTGCCTGTAAGCAAAGCACTGGGCGAGAAAAGCGGCACGGCAACATTCAGCCTGGGTGAGCGCAATTCCTGCAATTCCCTTGTTGAACGTCCCGGTTATAATTATCCGGATCATATCGAAGTTCCCGTTGTTACTCTTGATGATTATGTACGGGAAAACAATATCGAGGTCGGTCTTATAAAGGTGGACATTGAAGGAGGCGAGCAGCTGCTGCTCAGGGGCGCTGTCGAAACTATCCGCACACAGCACCCGATACTTCTTATCAGCATCTATCATTCGGCGAACGATTTCTTTGAGATCAAGCCTATGATAGAGAAAATGTGCGGTAAATACACTTTCAGAATAGTTAAACCCGCTAATCCGGCTATTGCACTTGAAACAATACTGTTAGCCGAGGTCAGAGATGAAAGCGGCGAAAATATTATTAATTCGTAAAGGAAAAATCAATATGGATATGTCATTTTACAAGGGTAAAACTGTACTGATAACAGGTCACACAGGCTTCAAGGGAAGCTGGATGTGCAAACTGCTTTCTATGGCAGGAGCAAAAGTTATCGGTTATTCCCTCACTCCCCCCACAACACCCTCTCTTTTTGAGCTTTCCGGAGTTGAGAAGGAAATAGTTTCGGTTATAGGCGATATAAGAGATCTTGCAAAGCTGAACGAAACAATGCAGAAGTATCGCCCCGAAATAGTAATTCACATGGCGGCACAGCCCATAGTAAGAGAAAGCTACGCAGAGCCTGTCTACACATACGAAACAAATGTTATGGGTACTGTAAATATATGCGAGGCTGTAAGGCTGTGCGACAGCGTAAAATCATTCGTAAACGTAACCACCGATAAGGTTTACAAGAACAACGAATGGGAGTGGGGATACCGTGAAAATGACGCACTTGACGGCTATGATCCTTATTCCAACTCAAAGAGCTGCTCGGAGCTTGTAACAAGCTCTTATATAAAGTCGTTCTTCTATAACCGTGACATTGCGGTTTCGACCTGCCGTGCAGGTAACGTTATCGGAGGCGGCGACTTTGCAAAGGACAGAATCATCCCCGATTGCGTAAGAGCAATGGAGGCTAAGCAGGAGATAACAGTAAGAAATCCTTATTCGACACGTCCCTATCAGCACGTTCTCGAGCCGGTCGTTACATATCTTGTACTTGCAATGAAGCAGTATGAGGACAAGAGCCTTGCCGGTAATTATAATATCGGTCCGGATGATTGCGACTGCGCCGCTACAGGCGAGCTTGTCGATCTGTTCTGTTCACACTGGGGCGACGGCGCTTCGTGGAAAAACGTTGCGGATAAGAACGCTCCCCACGAGGCAAATTTCCTCAAGCTTGATTGCTCAAGAATTAAGCGTGTACTCGGATGGAGTCCCCGCTGGCATATTTCCGACGCTATCGAAAAGGTGACCGAGTGGAGCAAGATATATCTTTCAGGCGGCGACATTAGTGCCGTTATGGAAAAGCAGATAAACGAATATCTGGAGGTAAAGTAATGAAAAAAGCTCTTGTTACAGGTGCAAACGGCTTTGTCGGAAGTGCGCTTGTGCGTGAATTGGTAAAGAATAATGTTGAGGTGATCGCACTTGACCGTGACGGTTGCAATAACAACATACCCGAAAATGTAAGATTTGTGGCTCACGAGCTTTCCGAATCGTCAAAGCTTGCTGATATTATCCCCGACCGTGATATTGATGTATTCTATCACTTTGCGTGGGTAGGCTCGGCAGGCCCTGCGAGAGCAGATACCGCTTTACAGCTTAATAACGCTCAGTGGACGGTAGATTGTCTGCGTGTGGCAAAGGATATGGATTGCAAGAAGTTTGTATGCGCCGGCTCTATAATGGAGCATGAAACAATATCAGCCGCATTCAGACAGGGTAATAAGCCCGGTGCAGGCTACATATACGGAAGCGGTAAACTTGTTGCTCATACAATGTGCATGAGCGTTGCCGCACAGATAGGTATAGATCTTTGCTGGGCAAAGATAACCAACGCATACGGTGCAGGTGAGCTTTCACCCCGTTTTGTAAATACGACCATCAGAAAGATTATAAATGATGAGCCTTTACAGTTCACAAGCGGTACACAGAATTATGACTTTGTATATATAGACGATGTTGCAAGAGCGTTCTATCTCATCGGAGAGAACGGCAAGCCTTTCTGCCATTATCTTATAGGCAGCTCGGATGCAAAGCCACTCAGAGAATTTGTTCTTGAGATGAAGGCTGCACTGGCTCCCGACAAGGAGTTCGTGTTCGGAGATGTTCCGTTCACAGGCGTAAATATGCCGCTGTCGGATTTTGACTGTTCGATTACGGAAAAGGATACAGGCTTCAGAGCTACAATACCTTTCGGTGAAGGCGTCAAAAAAACAATGGATTGGATTAAGGAGCAGAAATGATACAGAAGTTTGAATTCAAGGAAACAGAGATTAAGGGACTTATAGAAGTAACTCCCTTCAATGCCGATGATATAAGAGGCTGTTTCACAAAGGATTACTCGAAGGAAGTGTTCGAGGCAAACGGCATAAAGCACGATCTTGCCGAGGTTTTCTATACGACAAGCTACAAGGGCGTTATCCGTGCACTTCATTTTCAGCGTGAGAAACAGCAGCCCAAGCTGGTACGTTGCATACACGGACACGTTTACGATGTAGTAGTCGATTTACGCAAGGACAGCCCCACGTTCAAGAAGTGGCTTGCATTTGAGCTTATCGGTGAAAAGCACAACGAAATACTCGTTCCCGCAGGTTGCGCTCACGGTTATCTTGTACTTGAGGACAGCATAGTATCCTACAAGTGCGGAGAAAAATTCTACGGCGAATATGATGACGGCATTATGTGGAATGATCCCGACATTGCAGTAGACTGGAAGCTTGACAGAGTAGGCGGAATTGATAAGGTCATACTTGCCGATAAGGACAAGAATCTGCAGACCTTTAAAGAATTCATGAGCAAGTACGGTGGCTTTTGATGAACAGTTTTAATTTTGACACCCTTATAGTCGGCTGTGGACTTTCCGGAGCGGTAATTGCCCGTCATTTAGCGGAAAAAGGCAAGAAGGTCGAGATATGGGAACGCAGGGATCATATCGGCGGCAATATGTACGACCACGTTGACGATCACGGAATACTCGTACAGGATTACGGTCCGCACACATTCCACACGAAAGAGAAATATCTTTTTGATTATATGTGCCGCTATGAGCAGTGGTCGGATTACAAGCTGACCTGCGGTGCGGTATGGAACGATACATATACCCCCACGCCCTTCAACTTTACCACGATTGATAAGTTCTTTGATAAGCAAAAGGCAGAAACGCTCAAGGCAAAGCTGACTAAGGTTTACGAGGGCAGACCGACCGCTACCGTGGTTGAAGTTCTCGAAAATGAGAACGATGATATAAGAGCATACGCTCAGTATCTTTTCGATAACGATTATGCGCCGTATACCGCTAAGCAGTGGGGCGTATCTCCCTCTGAGATTGACCCGTCTGTGCTTAAAAGAGTACCTCTGCGTTTTTCATACGACGAGGGATATTTCGATGACGCTTATCAGGTAATGCCGGTGCATTCATTCACGGAGTTCTTCAGAAATCTGCTGAACCACGAGAATATCACGGTCAGAACCGGTGTCGAGGCGCTTGAGCGGATTACCGTAAAGGATAATAAGCTGTATGTTGACGGTGAGCCGTATAATAACATTCTTGTATATACAGGTGCGCTGGATGAGCTTTTCAGCGAAAAATACGGCAGACTTCCTTACCGTTCACTGCGTTTTGAGTATAAGTATACCGACAAGGACAGCTTTCAGGACGCTCCTGTTGTCGCATATCCTCAGGAAAAGGGCTTTACCAGAATCACAGAGTACAAGAAAATTCCCGTCCAGAATGTAAAGGGCAGTACCTATGCGGTAGAATATCCTCTCCCGTATAAGTCGGGCGAAAAGCTTGAGCCGTATTATCCCGTTCTCACAAAGGAGAGCATGGAACAATATGAAAAGTACGAGGCTCTGGCATCGCAGATTGATAATCTTATCTGTTGCGGAAGACTTGCCGATTTCAGATATTACAATATGGATCAGGCGTTAAAACGTGCGCTTGAGCAATGCGATAAAATAGATAATATATAACGAACCGTCTGAGCTGTGGGCATTGACCCACAGCTTTATTTTTTACACTTATTGCAAAACACTTTCAGCCATGTTATACTGAAATAAAAGAGGTGAGCAGATGAAAAAAAGAATAGCAAGGTCGTCCGTTTTACATATAATATTGATAATAACCGCCATAGCCGCCGCAATGCTTTGCAGACAGCTTGACAGGATCGGTACTATGCAAATATTCGGCATTATCAGAAGTCTGATATATATTTTTATGTTTCTGATATGGGGAATCACCCTGAGAAACAGAATAGTGCAGATACAGGCAAAACGCTTTATGACATCTATAGCATGGCTTATTGTGTTCTGGGTAGCTATCCGTTCGGTGAAGTTCATCATAGCCCAGAGTCCGCTCGCTGTCAGAACGCTGTGGTATATGTATTATATCCCGATGATATTTATCCCTATGTTTGCACTGTTAGTCGCTCTTTCACTCGGAAAGCCCGAAAACTACCGCCTGCCCGGAGTTACATCCTTACTGTATGTCGCTTCTGTCCTGATGGTAATATTCGTGCTTACAAACGATCTGCATTGCCTTGTATTCAGATTTCCGGGAGAAAGGAAAATGTGGAACGACAGTGATTACAGCTATGCAGGCGGATATTACATAGTGGCAGGATATATGCTTTTATGCACAATCGGCGCATTTGTGGCTTTAATATCCAAGTGCCGTATACCAAAGGCAAGAAAAACGTTTATTATGCCGTTACTGCCTGTTGTTGCAATGGTTATCTACACGTTGCTCTATGTGTCAGGAGAAATCACAGGCGGTACGTTCATTCACAGACTGGCAGGCGATATGACTATTACCGTAAGCCTTCTTACTGCGCTTTCTTTTGAATGCTGCATACAATGCGGACTTATCCGCTCAAACACTTATTATATACAGCTTTTGCGGCCGTGTACAGTTCCTGCTTTGATTACCGACAATGATTACAATATACTCCTCTCGTCCGATTGTGCCGAAAAGATAGACCGTGAAATAATGCAGATGGCAAAGTCCTCTCCCGTAATGCTCAGCAACGGAAAACGTCTTTCCTCCGCAAAGATAAAAGGAGGCTATGTCTTGTGGCTTGACGATCTTTCTGAGCTTATTGAGGTAAACGACAAGCTGGCGGAGGCTAAGGACGATCTCAAGGATGATTATGATCTGATTTGCGAAGAATACGATCTCAGAAACAGAGAGGCTCACATACTTGAGCGTGACAGGATATATGACAGGATCAGCCGTGAAACGTCAGGTCAGATAGCTGTATTGAACAGCCTTACAGACCGCTTCGAGATGTCGGAGGATGAAGATGAGCGCAGAAAGCTATTGGGTAAGATGGTGGTAATCGGCGCTTATCTAAAGCGCAGGAACAATCTCATATTCATATCGGAAAGAAGCAGTATGATAAGTGAAAAAGAGTTGTATCTTGCATTCCTTGAGCTTACGGATAATCTTGAGTTGTACGGCGTGACCTGCGGACTAAATATCAGATTAAATAAGTCCGTGCCGGCTGTGGCGGTAATGGAAATGTTCGATACATTCGAAAAAATGATTGAGCTGTCACTGGATAATTTATCGGCTGTGAATATATCCGTGACGTTAAATGACGGTATATTCACAATGACGGTCACTGCTGAAAGCAGTACGGATTTTAATGTAATGAACGGTGATTTTGTAACGGCGGTATGTGATGATGACGGCGAATGGCAGATCGTATACAGAAGGGAGGCTGGAAGATGCAAGGCTTAGGCAGACGTTATCTGTTACGCAGGACGGTAAAAGACGCATTTGATAATCTCCCGTCGGGTATATGTTTTTTCGACAGCAATGGAATAGCGGTCCTGTGCAACAAGCAAATGGACAAGCTGATATATGAATTGAAAGGCTTTGACGTACAGTGCCTCAGCGAACTGCAGGATATATTTTCGGAGCATAACAGCGGCTCGGTCGTACTTGTAAAGGGAAAAGCGTGGCGTTTCAGGCTTGATGTAGTTTCACTTAATGGCATCGGCTACTATACGCAGGTAACAGCAACAGATGTTGACGAGTTGTACAGACGTCAGCTTCAGCTTGAAGAAAGCAGCAGAAAGCTCGAGCGTGCCGGCAGACGAATGCGAAAGCTGACAGAGAATATAAGAACAGTTATCCGTGAAGAAGAAATACTCAGTATGAAGATTCGTGTACACGACGATATAGGCAGGAGCGTAATTGCGACCCGTAATCTGCTGTCAAATAACAGACCGACAAGCGAGCTGGATCTTACAGCGTGGAAGAATGCTGTAAGACTTCTTATGAGGGACAACGAAAAAAGCTACGGAGCAAACAGCTATGATATATCCGGTCAGCTAAAGGAAACATCGTCTGTTCTCGGAATTGAAATAAACGTTGAAGGAGATATTCCCGACCCGTTTTATTATAAAATATTCATAACGGCTGTCAGAGAGTGCGCAACGAATGCGGTACGTCATGCAGGGGCGACAAAATTGAACGTTAAATGCAGTAAAAGCGGCGGCAGACAATGGGTAGCCCTGTCCAATGACGGAAAAGCACCGGTCAGCACCGTCACTGAAGGCGGCGGCCTTTCATCACTGCACGACAGAGTAGAAAAAAGCGGCGGAACTATGAGCATTAATTCATATCCGTATTTCGAGCTTGTAATTTCATTTCCGCTCAACAAGGAGGTAACACTATGACGCAGGTACTGATTGTAGAAGACCAGAAAATGATAAGGGAAAGCCTTGAAAATCTTGTAGCACAGGCAGACGATCTTTCTCCGGCAGGCTCGCTTTCTTGTGCGGCGCTTGCCGAGCAATACTGTATGCGTGGAAATATCGACCTGATTTTAATGGACGTATGTACGGAAAATGATGAGAGCGGATTTGTCGCTGCGGAAAAAATAAAAAAACGCTTCCCCTCGATAAAAATTATCATCATAACCTCAATGCTTGATTACAGCTATCTTGATAAGGCGAGAAAAGCAGGGGCGGAGAGCATCTGGTTCAAGGATGTAAGCGCAGAGGAGTTACTCAGCGTTATAAAGAGGACAATAGACGGAGAAAGCGTATATCCCGATAAAATGCCCGAAATACCCGTAGGAAATGCTACCAGCTATGAGTTTTCCGATGCGGAAATCAGAGTTCTGCGACTGCTGGTCGAAGGTATGACGTATAAGGAGATGGCACAGGAGCTTTGCGTTACTCCCGATTGCGTAAAGGCACACGTCAGCAGTATGCTTTCCAAAACCGGTTATTCATCAAAAACAAAGCTCGCCGCAGTTGTTACATCAAAAAAACTGATTGTTAACGGGTTTTGACAGAAATTTCTTGCGTTTACTTTTATTTTACCCATTTGGGTAATGGTTTAATTGGAATGGTATGGTATAATAACCTCAGACAGATAAACCGCATAAGCGGATTATCCCGTGCAAAAGCACGGTTGGCGG